>ERZ891376.307-NODE-307-length-13094-cov-6.141499_pt1 | contig 13094 bp, 7 predicted proteins | sample MGYA00520906_ERZ891376 | MGnify/ENA primary metagenome ERZ891376 (study PRJEB32303, sample SAMEA104408695) | aquatic metagenome | biome: Brackish water; feature: Chemocline; material: water | place: Baltic Sea | collected 2014-10-18T08:59:00 | depth 139 m ...
AGTATAAATAATAAAGAGACAATTTTTTTTCTCATGTAAACAATTGATCCATTGAAACTGGTTTACTAAAATACCTGAAAATAAATACTTTTATGGGCCAAACTTCTTATTTAGACCCGTTTTAGAGATGCTCTTTTATGATTTAATTAAGTATATTTGAACAAATCAAAAAAGAAAATTCTCATGAAAGCCAGGAAAAACCAGAATCCGAAAGAATCAACAATTTATCTGATTGGCAGCGGAATTGCATCCCTTGCCAGCGCAGTATATTTGATCAAAGATGCAGGTGTGCCAGGAGCGAATATCCATATACTGGAAAAGGACAAGATAGCCGGGGGTGCCTGCGATGGTGGTGGTGATGAAGAAAAAGGGTTCGTGGTAAGAGGTGGCAGAATGCATGAGATGCATTATGAGTGCTACTGGGATTTATTATCCTTTATCCCATCGTACGATGATCCCTCTGTTTCAGTAAGGGATGAATCCTATGAGTTTAACAAAAGGTTTGTCAGCAATGGTCAGGCTAGACTGTTAAAAGATGGGAAAAAGATTGACGTATCATCCTATGGATTAACATTTGCGCAACAATCTGATTTTTTGAAATTAACCTATGTAAGTGAAAAATCACTAGGCAATAAGCGAATCGAGGACTGGTTCGATAACGACTTTTTTAAATCCAGATTCTGGTACATCTGGACCTCCATGTTTGCGTTTCAGAAATGGAGTAGCCTTGCTGAGATGAGAAGGTATATGAAACGCTTCATACACCTGGTTGATGGATTATATAAGCTTGGCGGGGTAATGCGAACAAAATACAATCAGTACCATTCTGTTATTGTTCCCCTTCAGAGATACCTGGAAGAGAGAGGTGTGAAGTTCGATTTTGGCTGCGAAGTCGTAGATATTGATTTCAATCTATCATCGGATGTTAAAACAGCAACCGTTCTTCATCTGAAAGATAAAAGTGAGATTGTGCTGGGAGAAAACGATTTTGTTTTTATCACAAATGGGTCTATCACAGAGAGTTCTGATAACGGAAGCTGGGATAAGGCTCCAAAGCTAAAAGGAATCTCCGATTCCGGCTCCTGGAAACTATGGAAGAAACTGGCTCAAAAGGATCCCTCATTTGGCAACCCCTCCCCATTCTGCGATCACATCGACTTGCAGAAATGGTATTCATTTACTGCCACATTTAAGGATAGCACTTTCCACGATTACATTGAAAATTTCTCAGGCAATGTTGATGGTACTGGAGGCTTGATCACCATGACTGATTCAAACTGGTTTATGTCGATCGTGATAGCAAGGCAGCCTCACTTCCCAAATCAACCTAAAGATGTTAAGATTTTTTGGGGTTATGGGCTTTACCCCGACCGGAAAGGAAACTTTGTTAACAAGACCATGGCCGAATGCAACGGGCAGGAAATCTTACAGGAGCTTTTCTATCACCTTAAAGTTCAGGAATTGATGAAACCGGTTCTGGATGCAGGCAAGCTGAACTGTATCCCGGTTGCGATGCCATTTATCGATAGTCTGTTTATGCCACGTGAATTAGGCGACCGGCCAGATGTTGTGGTAAAAGGAGCTTCCAATTTTGCATTTTTAGGCCAATTCGCTGAAGCCCCTAAAGATTGCGTCTTTACGGTTGAATATTCCGTACGAACCGCACAAATGGCTGTCTACAATCTGTTCGACACAGGCAAGGAGGTCCATCCAATGTATGATTCAGCACATAATCCGAAATACCTGTTGGCAGCGCTGAAGGCAATAAGCAGATAAAGCCTTTTACCCCATGAAACGAATCTGAAGCTACGGTGATAATCACCCTGTAAAGCAACTAGTTTTTATCGGTGCTATTTCCTTCGAACGATACTACAAATAAAAAACCACCTACCGAACATTGTCTGTAAGTGGTTGATTCTGTTGCTCCCCCTGCTAGACTCGAACTAGCGACCCTCTGATTAACAGTCAGATGCTCTAACCAACTGAGCTAAGGAGGAGTATCCTGAAATTGGGAGTGCAAAGTTAGAAGTAATTGTTAAAAAAACAATGCAGAAAATATATTTTTCTCCGGGATAACCTTCCCCTGGTCTCTTTTCAGCAAGGAAAAACACGAAAAAAAACCAATGATCAATGGCGTACAAAATTTTTAAATCCCTCCACAACCCCAGAGGCCCAGTGAGCAGTGTAACCCATATGACTGCATTTGCCATATGTTTTTGACTGATAAATAATCTCTCTTGTTCCGATATCGAAAAAGACTACCCAGGTAGTAGCGGTTTCCTGTGGTTTGCTGAAGGTCTCCGGGATTAAAACCAACCCTAAACCGGATTTCGACTGAAGATCTAAGTTTGAAACGATCTTTTGGAGCGTTTCAGGTGGAATGTTGTTGTCGTGATCCGTTATGAACTGAGGATTAACCGCAATAGATTGTTCAAAAATCTCTTGCTGCCGATACAGAAATGTCGGAAATCCAAGGGCGTCTTTGACATACCCTTCCGGAGACAACTCCTTCTCAACGAAGGCTATCCAGGCTGGGGGATATACCTTGCTATATTCCACACTCCTTGGGATCTTGGTGGCATCATTTATGAGAACATGGGAAAAATCAACACCAAAATAATTGATGGTTTCGTAGGTTCCCCGGGCTTTAACTTGTGTTAATGCATCCTTAAGGTTACCCTGTGCCTGAATGCCTAATGAAGCAATTGCGACAAGCACGCAAAGAAATAATGTTCGTTTCATGAGTTAATAATTTGGTTTTAATGTTTACATAGCCTCTCCTGCCGCTGCAGGAGGATGTCCATAATTAACATATATGATTTAAATGGATGTGCGAAAGTAATAAATAAATCTTTTTACATGCTCATGTAAGGAACAAATAATTTGAGCAGAGAATATCTGACTAAAAATCAAAAACTTTACGGGGATAGTAATCCTCCCCGGATCCTCTTTCATGGCTGGTAAATCCGCAGATAATCTACATGCGCTGCCATTGGGAACATTTTTTTCTTATCCTCAGGTGAGATAAAATCTGGATCAGCGTTTTGATAAATTCCGTTTCCTACTGAAAAATAGATAGGTTCATTATTCAGTCCCGGTTCGGCGTATTCCCAGATTTTCACATTGTCCATATAAATTACAATCCGGTCCACCTGAATATCCGCTGAATACAGATGAAACTTTTCCGACAAATCAAACGGAAAACGGAACTTCTTTGTCGCAACCATTGCATCACTGCCATCAGGTTGCAGGCGGTGTAATGAAACAGTGAATGCCTTTGAATCCGAACACTCAAACTCTGCAATATCATTTTCAGGTTGCCAGCCATTTGGACTGTATGAGACCAGTGATGTCCAGTATGTGCCACCACCAGGTGTTACCTTAATTCTGGCCGCAACATAAACAGGGGGGGTATAGTTTGTTGTTGTGGCGATGAAACCAGAAACGATAGGGGTTTTACCCTCTCCCGGGTTCAGGTCTGTTATGAGTGAAACTCCGCCCCATTCATTCCATAGTACCTGGTTCGGATTCCACTCACAATAATTTCTCGGATCATCTGCTGGCACCAGTGTACCATCAGGATTATACATTCCACCGTTACAACGATGAATATGGTTGACACCCCACACTGCACAGGTGTTCACAGAATCGGTCGGCGGCCTGTCCGACTCAAAGGTAAATTCATGTGATGCCACCTTGAGATACCCTTCAGGTGCCACCTCTTGTGTTGGAGGGTTCTTAAGAACATAAACAGGTACATGAGAGCAACCAGCAAAGAGAATTGCGATTAATATGTAGATGAAATTCTTCATTTAGTTAAAAAAAGCTGCCCCAACTTAATGAGGCAGCTTAAAAAAAGTGTTTCAACCGAAGTTATCTCTTCATAAACTTCTGTGTCTCAAAGCCGTTTTCGGTCTGGATCTGTACGATGTACAGTCCTGATTCGAGGCTCTGAGTGTTGATTTGCATGCTGTTTCCACTTGCATTGGTGAAAAAGACCCGTTGCCCAACGGTATTGAATACCTGAACATTTACAAGCTTCGCCTGAGAGGCGATATTAAGGAATTGATTTACCGGGTTGGGGAACAGTCGAATGCTTGCTTTTTCAGTAGTGGTAACCGGATCTTCAATTCCAACGATCACCTCCTGGAAGCATACATTATCAATGTAGCACATCGGATCATCACTACCATCGGCTGCTGCATAGATGTCAATAACTCCCAACTGGTTGGGGCCGGCAATATCCCATTGCCACGCATTGATCATTACACCATCCAACCACAACTCGGCCATGGCATTGTCGAGGTCAACAATCACTTCACTGTTTGTCCAATCACCAACGGTATAGGTGAATTCTGTCTCGTTGAAATCAGCATCCTGCATAAAGCCAGTGCCATCGGAACGGAAGTAGATCTGGAATCCCCACTCGTTTGCGGTTCCGAAAAGAGTCATGTCCTGCATGATGTTATAGTATCCGCCATAGGTTCCGGTTGGCACCATAATATCAAGCATGATTGACCAAACACCTTCTGTGGTCTGATTCAGGTTGTAGATCAGGTCTGATTCAAGTACTGCCAGATCAATGGCGAGTGAATTCGGTGGCGAGAGTGACTCCGCATCAGTTACAAACCCATCGTAAGGTCCACCTGGATCATCGTCCCATGTGGTCCAGAGGCCTCCTGACTGAGGACAGAGAAGCGCTCCGGCTGTGTAAGAGTCGAAATTGTCGCAATCTGAAGGCGGAAACACCTCCATAAAGCATACATTATCAATATAGTACATCGGATCGTCAGCGCCCGGAGCAGTAGCATAAATGTCGATTACACCCAGCTGATTTGGACCAGCAACATCCCACTGCCATTCATTTATCAATGCGTCATCTATCCACAGCTCTGCCATGGCATTGTCGAGATCAACAATAACTTCACAGTTTGTCCATTCACCGACAGTATAGGTGAAGTCTGTCTCGTTGAAGTCAGCATCCTGCATATATCCAGTGCCGTCTGATGCAAAGAAACACTGAAATCCCCATTCATTGGCTGTCCCAAACAGGGTCATATCCTGCATAATGTTGTAATACCCGCCGTAGGTTCCTCCGGTTGGCACCATAATATCAAGCATGATTGACCAAACACCTTCTGTGGTCTGATTCAGGTTGTAGATCAGGTCTGATTCCAATACGGCCAGATCAATGGAGAGTGAATTTGGTGCAGATAGAAACTCAGCATCAGTTACATATCCATCGTAAGCTCCGCCGGGATCATCATCCCAGGTGGTCCAGAGGCCGCCTGACTGAGGACAGAGAAGTGCACCGGCTGTGTAGGAGTCAAAATCGTCGCATGCAGATGGCGCAGCTCCCGGATCGATGACAAGGTCGTCGATCATGAAGACAAACGCATCAAAAGAGACACACTGAATAGCCACGTAAATGTCCTGCCCTGCGTAAGCCGACAGGTCGTATGTATACTCAGTCCATACCATTGGTACTTCCACATAAGGTGCAGCTGAGATGACCGTAAAGTCGGCAGGATCGTTCCCTGTGGTCGACACGGCTACATTAAATCTCTCCATTCCATACTGATCTGTGTACGATTTTGCCCAGAAAGTGAATGAAGCTACATCGCCAATGGTGACCTGATCTGATATGAACCAGTCATCATTGCCCTGGCTTCCAGAGGGAACAGCGGCCATACAGGCACCAAATTGCAATCCTGAATGGGGTTGAATCTCCGGATCAGCCGTCATTGGTGGATCTGTTGTAGCCGGATTGAAAACAATGAAAGCCATCTCTTCATAGTTGTGCGGGAACGTAGTACCCGTAAATCCATAAGTCGGAAGGAAATCAACATCATTGACCGTCCACGGAGTAAAATCGAAGGTCCATTCAACTTCAGCTTCAAAATCAATGGCTAAATTAGTTGCATCGCCATTGGTATTGGCTGCTTTAACGTTGTCGACAACCGTAGTTGTCGAAGCAATGCCTGTTGTTTTGGTATGCATTGCCTGTGCAAACATGATGGATGAGGAAAACAGCACCATCAACACTGTTAGTGTAAATACTCTCATAATCATAATTTTTAGTGAATACTTGGTTTTGGTTAAAGCAAATATATGGATAAAGTTTTCAAATGCAAAATTCAACGAATTTAATTTACCTATTTACTTGAAAAACCGGGTAATGGGAAACCCAAAAAGCCATTCCGGTAATTTTATCAGTCTATTCCTAATTTTTGTAGCTTTACATACGTTTAGTATTAGTAAACTTATTAAAAGTAATACCAAGTGGGGATTAGAAGCCTGTGGCAAATTTGTCTCGTATCACTAATTATTTTCTTCTGGATTGACAGTGATGTTCAATCCCAGCGCTATTATACAAGGACATACACAGAGACCGACGGTTTGTCGAGTTCCAGGGTTTTTGATGTTGCTCAGGACTCGGCCGGAGAGATGTGGTTTGCCACCCGTACAGGAATTTCGCGCTACACTGGTATCCGGTTTGTAAACTACAACCTGAGTGATGGTTTGCAAACCAAAAGTTATGCCTTTTTAACTGTTGACGAAAAAGGAATATTATGGGCTTTACCTCAAAGTGGTGAACTCTGCGCTCTGAAATTTTCGGACGGTAGGTGGGAAGCACGGTTCTGTGACAGCACGTTGAAACAATCGCCCTATTTTACGGCATTTGATGTGTTTTACCAGGATGATAAGTTAGTTGTGGCTGCAGGAACCAATAAATCGGGACTATTTATCTGCCGGGATGGAGTTTGGGAACACTACAGAACGAATGACGGTACTGAAAACGACAGGATCAACGGAATAGCATACACAGGCGATGCCATATACATTGCTACGGGGAAGGGATTTTCTGTGATCCAAGGCAGAGAATTATCTGAAGTGCATGCCGAAAACATCCCGTATCTCCGTAGCGAGATCCTTGCCCTTCAAGTGGCGCCCCCCTCCTTTGAGAGATCCGACACAGTGATCTGGATGCTTGGCCAGAACTGGCTCGGCACTTTCTCTCAAGGGAAGTTTCGTTTGGTGGCATCAGGATTTGATATTCCTACAAAGGATATAGGAAACAATTGTTTTCTGTCGATCGGCAGCAACGGGGAGATCTGTTTCGGCAATCCCATTTATGTTTATCGGTATTCGGAAAGAACAGGAGAAACTGACAAACTTGACAGAAACAGTGGGTTGATCACCAACGGGGGAACTTCAGCTTTGACCGACCGGGAGGGCAATCTCTGGGTGACTGGCTTACGGGGAATCACCAGGATACCTTCCAGAAGATTTCAGCAATATTCTGATAAGGATGGACTGTACAGCAACGAAGTAGCCTCTGCTCTTGAGATGACTCCAGGTCATTATGTATTCGGACATCATGGGGCAGTTACCTTCTACGATAACACTCATTTTACTCCTTTCAAACTGTCAAATCCTTCCGGAAAAGGTGAATTTGAAACCAGGGTTCAGGATATGGATATCGACCGTTCAGGAAATTTATGGCTCGCAGTATCGGCAAATGGGGTGGCTAAAGTGAGTAAAAACAAAGAGGTTACCTGGTACCATGAAAAGAAGGGCTTGTCCGAAAATGCAAACAGTGTTCTGGTAACTTCTGACAATCAGGTTTATGTGGGAACAAACAGTGGGTTATTCGAATTTTCAAACGGACGGTTCATTCAATTGGCAAAGAACAATCAGTGGATTAATAATGGGGTCAGGAAAATATTTGAGGGTCCGGATAAAGAGATCTACCTGGCATCTTACAGCCGTGGGTTAGCCAGAATTTCAGGAGACAGCATTGCCCAGATCACCTCACCGGATAATCCCCTGGCAAACAATGTCTACTCCTTTTTCGTTGATAACCAGAATCGGGCCTGGGTTGGTACTGCTGCCGGGTTGTTTACCATTAGCGGTTTGACCCTGACAATGGCTGACAGTGGGAACCTGGTCATCAAAAGGCCGATATATCTGATTCTGCAGGACCATCACGGATGCCTCTGGTTTGGTACTGATAATGGCGTTTACAGATGGAACGGCGAGGTACTTGATCACTTTACCATCAACGACGGATTTTCGGGACTTGAAGTTAACCGGGATGCAGGTTTCCAGGATCATAACAATGATATCTGGTTTGGAACGAATAATGGAATCACAAAATTCGATCCGGAAAATGATTATGATCTCAATAAAATACCACCACCTATCGTCAAACTTACGTTTGTTGAAGCGGGTAAGGATACCTTGGGACTAAAAGATAACCTGGTACTTCCCAGTAGACTGAACACCCTTGTTTTTCACTTCAATATAACATCCTATATTGATGAACGTCAGGTTTTTTATCAATGTAAACTGGAAGGGTTTGATAACGAGTGGTCAACCGAAATATTTTCACACAACAACCTCTACCGTTATACGAATCTGGCCCCGGGCACCTACCGGTTTTGTATTAAAGCCAAAAATGCCCTAGGAATCTGGTGTGATCCCGTATGTTCAGGAACGATCAGGATAAAGTATCCCTTCTGGGCCCAATGGTGGTTTATTTTGCTTGTGGCAGCGCTCGTGGTTAGTTTGCTGTCTATCTTAACATACCTGGTTGTCATTAGAAGGTACAACCTGAAACTGACAAAGATGGTGGCCATTCGAACGAGGGCTCTGAGGCGCTCTGAGATGGATTTGCAGGAGAGTAATGAATCAAAAGACAATTTCTTCTCTATCATTGCACACGACCTGAAAAGCCCATTCAATGCTATCCTGGGTATGCTTGAATTACTGACAACAGAGTATTCGGAATTCAGCGATGAGGAGCGACAAAAAATCCTGATGAGTCTTCGGACAGCTTCTATACGGACGATAGATCTGGTGGACAACCTTCTAACATGGGCACAGGCCCAAAAAGGATTGTTGCCATTTGAACCTGAGAAGTTTGACATGATGGAGCTGGTAAAAGAAAATGTTTTACTTTTTGAACCTACTGCAAAGACAAAACGGATCAACCTGATCGTTCCTCTCTCAGATAATGTTGTAGTATATGGAGACCGGAACATGATCAATACAGTAATCAGAAATCTGATATCCAATGCGATAAAATTTACCTATCCTGAAGGTGATGTCACAATTAAGAAGGAAAAGGACAGTGGAATGAAAGTAACATTTTCGGTTATTGATACTGGATGCGGAATGACTGAAAGTGCAATAAACAACCTGTTTATTATTGATAAAAGAACCACCACGAAAGGAACCAGTAATGAAACAGGGACTGGTCTCGGATTGATCCTATCAAAGGATTTCATAATGAAAAATAACGGAAAAATCTGGGTAGAAAGCAAACCGGAATCAGGATCCACCTTCTATTTCACTCTTCCGGTCAATCCACCCGGGAAACGTTAAGGCAAGTTACTTTGCAGCCTGAAAAGAGACTAATATGGATTCTGAGATCAATATCCGGCTGGCGAATCCGAACGACTGGCAGGTCATCATTGATATATACAACCAGGGGATCGACGATGGATGCAATGCGTTTACACGACACATTTCCGTGGAAAGTCAGCGAAAATGGCTGGTGGTCCACGATGGTATTAACTACGCCATATTCGTCGCTGAGGTTGGGGGGATTGTAATAGGATGGTTAAGCCTGGGTCCATACCGGCCTGAACGTGAGGCGTTTCGGAAGACAGGGGAGATCAGCTACTACATCGACCGAAGATACCGTAACCAGGGAGCAGGGAGGAAATTAATGGAACACGCACTTAGAAAGGCACCGGATTACGGGCTGGAGATCCTTCTGGCTTTCCTGCTCGATATCAATACGGCGAGCGTCAGGTTGCTCGAAAGGAACGGGTTCAGTCAGTGGGGTCATTTTCCCGGAAATGCTGACTTTAACGGATTCATTTGCGGCCAGTTTGTGTATGGGAGGAATGTTACTGGGACCGGCAAAACGATCTGAGAAGCAGATTTCAGAAGATCAATTATAGAATAATAACTTTTTTAAGTATCTGTGTATCAGAAGAATGGAGCCGTAATAGATAGGATCCAGAACGAAACCCATTCACATTCAGAGTTAAATTGTTCTGCCCGGAAGATAACCTGCCATTGTAAAGAGTGCCTGCCTTTTTTCCTGAAAGATCGTAAAGTGAAATTTCCAGAGCCTGATTGTTTTCTGAGATAATCTCAATGTAAACTGAACTTCTGGCAGGATTCGGATAGATATCACCTACCTGTAATGATCCTATATTCGAATGATCATCAATACCTGCTGTTGGATCATACCATGTACTGTAGACCCCGTTACCCTGGGTTCCGACTGCAATGAAGCCATCGGTTTGACGGGCATCGATCATATCCACAAGTACGGAACCAATTGAAGTGGCACCTTCCCTGACCCATGTTGTGGAATCCCCTTGCAGCTCAGTAGTGGAGTAAAGGCCAACTGATGTGCCGGCAAACCAGACTTTGTGTCCCTGGTAAGTGAGAGATTTTACCCAGCGTATGGAAGGGCCGGATCCCGTTCCACCGGTGTTCTCCTCCAGGTTCCCTCCAGCCGGGGTCCAGGTAATCCCACCATCTTTGGAAGAGTAAATACTCTCCACATTGTAGTTTGAAAAGACGACCACCAGATTGTCGGCATTATTCTCATCCACATCAATACAGGCGACAAAAGCATAATAGGGAAATGTAGGACCGGTGATCTCAACCGGCATGGAATTCCCTGTGTGCGCATCTTCGAGCTTGTATACCCGCCCCAGGTTGGTGCCGTAAAAAAGTTGATTTGCCGGGATTTTGGAAATTGAAATGACACTGATCTCCGAAGCATCCCCCACATCTACGTTACTCAAATGCTCCCATCCGACATTTCGAAGATTGGTATCATAGGATGCCGCCTTCAGATTATCTTTTCTCCAGATGCTGGTTACGGTAGGCAGATAGAAGGTTTCATAATTGTTTGGATCCAGGGCAAAATTCTGATAAAATGGGAACAGGGAGTTGGAGCCCATGATGGGATTGTAGAATTTCAGCAATGTATCGGGAAGTTGGGGAAAGATGTTTTTGGTATGCATCTCTGTATCAAACTGAGTGGTCCAGATGTTCCCGCTGTAAGCTGAGATGATACAGTATTCCCAAGCAGGTGCCACGCAGGCAGCGAATCCGTCGAAACAGATGTCAATATTGAACCAGAAAGCCGATGGCTCATCAGAAACGGTATAGTACCAGTTGTTATCCTGCAGTCCACCCAGGATCCAGTCGTCGGTGGTGCCTGTATGATCGATGGTGACAGAGTAAAACTGGGTGGTAGTCAGTTTGTTATTCAGACGGTTCCAGAACATATCAGCACTGTCTGCCATACAGTCGTAGGTGATGTATATCCCACCGTCGTTAGCCATGAAAAGGACACTTGGATCGGAAGGCAGGAAGGTGATACCATGCTGATCAGGATGGAGCGCATGCAAAGAATCCATGTCAAACGGGTATCCTCCCATGAAATTGGTTTGAAGCGAATCGGCAAACCCGTTTTCTGAGCGGAACATGTTCATGGCTGCCAGGAATACCACCTCTTCATTATCGGGGCTTACCTTCATATCGAAGGTATACCCTCCGTAAACCATGAATGAGTTGGGAAAGCTGTTCATATTGCCATTACCACCACCGGGCATGTTGGATGTTCTCTCCTCCCAGAAGCCGGTATCGGCGGAAGCCTGCCTGGTATATTTCCAGAAGGTGTTGACGGTATTGAAAACACCGTTAAAAGGTGAAAGTTCCGGGGAGGGAAACTCTGAAAAGATATACATCACATTTTCGTTCGACGGGGCAATCGCCAGTCGGGTTACCCTGTAATCCTCAGGAAAATCAGGCGGGGTGATGTTTTTCCACTCGATTCCATCAACCGATCTCCAGATTCCCGCCTTGGCAGGACGTTCAATAGACCAGCAATAGCTGCTCATAGCAGCGTAGAGGACTCCTTCCGAAGTGATGGTAATCTCTGTGGAAAAAGATTTATTTTCCAGATCTCCCAGTACCATATTCCAGGATGCACCTCCGTCTTCTGATCGCATGATAGCGCCGTAGCAGGCAGCATAAACAATATCCTTGTCGGTGGTCACAGGATCGGTTACGATCTTCCATACACCCTGGAACACCCGGTCCAGGAATGCAGGAGATCCGCCCTGTGTAAAGGGTAACGGTTCCCATGTAGCTCCATTATCGGTGGATTTGAATATTCCGTCACCGATGCCGATGGTTCTTACGTTAGTGCTGACATTTCGTTTGGTGGTGCTAAGCAGTTCACCGGTACCGTAGTACCAGATGTTGTGTTTGCCCGGCCGGCTGTCCTGTACCAGGCAGGTAGCACTCTGTTCAGCATCCGGAGAGGTCGCTTTCGACCAGTTTTGTCCGCCATCCATTGAATGCCACATCCCTCCTGAAGCGCTTCCGGCGAGGATATGATCTTCATCATCAATATCAAGCGCTATGCAGAGCATTCGTCCTCCGATGTTGTCGGGTCCGCGCAAGTTCCAGGTCTGGTTGCGTGAGGTCTCTTTAACCGATAATCCCGAGGCAAAGGCCAGCTCCCGGCTGCGGATGCCGGCTGGAATTTCATCTGTAAGGGGGTCTCTGAGTTTCATCCATTCCCGTTCGGCCATAAAGGGAAGCATAGCACATCCCGGCAAGCGCTGTTGGTCATTTTGATCAATGACTGGTAGTTGGGAAATGGGTTGGTCGGCAGATTTCGACAGAATCAGAAAATATCCGGAAATGAGGATGATGCCAACAACCAGGATAAATCCGGCAACATGATGAGGAGAGACAATTCTTTTCATTGGATTAGATTTGAATTAAACAATCAGACACATGGAAGATTCAAATATACAGAACAAATCACCATAATCCTATATTTTCTCTACCTTTGCAAAAATTACCAGTTTCACTAATTCCAAAGCACCTTGAATTTTACTGATTTTGGATTTGATCCCCGGCTGATGGAGGGAATCGAATCACTTGGATTTGAAATACCCACTCCCATACAACAACAGGCCATTCCAGTTATCATGGAGGGAAAAGACCTGATTGGTGCGGCTCAGACCGGCACCGGAAAAACT
>ERZ891376.314-NODE-314-length-12925-cov-5.020979_pt1 | contig 12925 bp, 13 predicted proteins | sample MGYA00520906_ERZ891376 | MGnify/ENA primary metagenome ERZ891376 (study PRJEB32303, sample SAMEA104408695) | aquatic metagenome | biome: Brackish water; feature: Chemocline; material: water | place: Baltic Sea | collected 2014-10-18T08:59:00 | depth 139 m ...
TGGTACCGAGGTTGGCGAGGTCGGAGCCTGCGTTGGGCTCTGAGAATCCCTGACTCCAGATAATCTGGCCGCTGAGGGTTTTTGGCAGGAATTCTTCCTTTTGGGCCTGGTTTCCCCAAGCGAGGATGGTCGGGGCCGCAAGACCCAGAGAAATGACGTGGCATCCGCCCATGGCATGGAAATAGACGGGTCCGGTCAATTCCGATACAATTATATTTTCCATGACACTGCCTTCAGCACCCCCATAGCTTTTGGGGAAATTGATCCCGGCATATCCGGCATCAAAGAGGTTGGCCTGAAAACGCCTGTATTCCTCGGCCATTTCTTCCCAAGTGCCTGGCGTTTCATACCCGGGTTTGCCAAAACCCTCCGGGGTGTTTGAACTCAGCCATGTCTCAAATTTATCTTTGAAAGTCTGTTCGCTTTCGGTATAACGAAAATCCATGCTTTTCTCCAAGATGATATACGATGGTGTTAATGTGGTTTCTCCTGCCTCAAGGGATCGTCAGGCCCCCATCGATGATAACATGTTCACCCACCATGTAATTAGACAGGTCTGAAGCCAAAAAGGCCACAAGGTTCGCAATTTCTTCGGGGGCGGCAAAGCGTCTGATGGGTATCCCCTTCAGCATGCGCTCTCTATTGCCACCCTTGATGAATTGATCCACCAACTCAGTGTCCACTGTGCCCGGGCCGACGGCATTGACGTTGATATTGTGCCGGATCCACTCAATGGCCACGGACCGGGTAAAATGGATAATGGCCGCCTTGCTGGCATGATAGGATGCATTATTAGGTCCGGCGATAATCCCTCCCGTGGAGGCCATGTTAATAATCTTTCCGTACTGTTGCTCTATCATATAACGACCGGCTGAACGGGTGCACAAAAAAACCGCTTTAAGGTTGACGGCCATGACCTTGTCCCACGCTTCTTCGGTCTGTTCCATCAATGGTCCCGGTGCCATAATTGCGGCATTGTTCACCAGGATATGCAGCCCGCCCATTTGGTCATGAGCCGTGGACATGAGTTTTTCAACGGATGCTTTTTGTGTAACGTCCGTTTGGACCGGGAGCGCCCGCCTTCCCTTTGAACGTATCTGCCGGGCGGCTTCCTCAAGCTGGGAACCGGTCCTGGCTGCCAGGACCACATCGGCTCCCGCTTCGGCCAAAGCGATGGCTGTGGATTTTCCGATACCCCTTCCGGCGCCGGTCACGACTGCTACTTTTCCCTTTAGATCAATCTCAATGGCCATATTCCTGCTCCCCCGCTCCCCTATGCCTTAGGGCCGGCTTAAGCCATAAATGAACCGCCGTCACAATTGATGGTCTGCCCGGTGATATATGATGCCTCGTCTGAAGCAAGGAATACGGCGAGATGGGCCACTTCTTCCGGCATGCCGAACCGTCCTAAGGGGATACCGGCCTTAAGCCGTTCCTGACCCTGTTCCGGAACCGCCTTCAGCATATCGGTCCAGATGGTCCCCGGCGAGATGCAATTGCAGGTAACGTTTTTTCGGCACAGTTCTTTTGCCGCCGTTCGGGTCATCGCCACAACACCCCCTTTTGAAGCAGCATAGTTCAGCTGCCCCACGTTTCCGTATCTTGAGGTGGAGCTTACGTTGATAATCGTTCCTTTTCCCTGGGCGCGCATGTATGTGGCGGCGGCTTGAATGCAATTGAACGTGCCTTTCAGGTTTACGTCCATTACCTCTTCCCATTGCGCCTGGGTCATCTTATGTAAAATAGCATCCCGGGTGATCGCGGCATTGTTGACCATCACATTCAGCGTTCCGAACTCATTTATCGTATCATCGACCATTTTACCGACAAAATCTCTGTCTGTAATATCGCCTACGGCCAGCAGGCACGCGCCGTTCATTTCATCCACTCTTGATTTCACCGCTTCTAGGGCAGGTTGATCAACATCACATAGGGTCACCTTGGCCCCATTTTTAATGAAGCCATAAACAATTTCCTCTCCGATCCCTCTACCAGCGCCCGTCACAATGGCTACCTTGTTATCAAGTCTCATTATTATCCTCCAAGTTTTAAAGAAGTTAGGTGTTTGTTCCCACAGACACCTCAAACTGTCCGGAAACCTTTATCTCATTGTTCTGGTCAAGAGCCACTGTGTCGCACAAGACAAAAAATCCCGCTTCCGTTTTTTTCTTTTCCTTTACAGTCGCTCTTACCGTGATGATATCTCCGGGATAGGTCATGCCCATAAATCGGACTTTGAATCTTTTCAGATCGCGCTTATTTACCCATCCTGAGATGGCTTGTCCCATAAATCCCATAATGAGAACCCCTTGAGCGATTACGCCTTTCATGCCGCCTTTTTGCGCCACACTGTCATCGGTGTGGAGGGGATTGAAATCGCCCGATGCTCCGGCATATCGAACAAACTGGACCTTGGTAATGGGATCCTTTGCCAGGGGCGGCAGCGGATCGCCCACTTCCAAAACGTTGAAGTCCACATACTGAATCATTTCTTTATCACCTCGTCTCTCCGATCATTTTCTCTCTATGATGAGGGATCTCGCCCTCAAGACCTCTTCTCCCTTTTGATTAGTGAAAGATGTGCGAAGCGTGATCAAAACCATCTGCCCCGATTTCGTCTGCTTTGGGACGATCGACTCAAAAACCATGCCACATGTGAGCAGGTCCCCAGGATAAATCTCCCTGAGATATTCGTATTCTTCCTCCCCGTGCAGGACATTTTCCAGGGAAACGCCCAATTCCTCAAAGGCCTTCAGATATGCACATGTAAATTCCTGAAAGGCCAGGGTAACAAAAGTAGGGGGGCACGGGGTGTCAAGGTAGCCTTCTGCGCGGGCTGTCTCCTTATTTACAAAAATGGGGTTGTCATCCCCTATGGCATGAACCAACTCTTTTATTTTTACCCTGTCCACCTCAAAGATGAAAGGCGGTAAACCCGTTCCCACCTTTGAAATATCGGCCATAATCTCTTTCCTCCTTGGTCGCTTCTATACCTTCAATAAGATGGATTCGCCCTGACCCAAGCCCCCGCAGATAGCCGCCACACCGAGACCGCCGCCTTGCCGCATCAACTCATACATCAACGTCATGGTAATTCGGGCGCCGCTTGCTCCCACCGGGTGTCCTATGGCAATCGCTCCGCCATTGACATTGGTCTTATCTCGGAGGTCCTTAAATTTATCCGGATCCATCTCCGCCAGCATCTTCAAAGACACCAATGTTACGGCGGCAAAGGCCTCGTTGATTTCAATCAGATTCATATCATCTATCCCCTTCCCGCACCGGTTCAAGACTTTCTCTATGGCCTTGGCGGGTAGAGTACCCATGTATCTCGGTTCACCTGCGGCCCATTCCATTGCCTCGATGGTTGCCAGAGGTTTCAGGCCTTTGGCGAGGGCCTTTTCTCTGCTCATGATGACCATGGCCGCGCCACCGGAATTCAAGCCGGGCGCGTTTCCAGCGGTCACCGTAGGACTGCCATAAATGGGTTTCAATTTGGCCAATCGTTCCATGGTCGTTTCCCGGGGGGGTTCGTCTTTGTCAAAAAGGATCGGCCCGCCTTTTCTTTGGGGGATTTCAAAAGACATAATTTCCTCACCTACCTTGAATTTTCCTTCCTGGTAGGCCTTCGACCAACGCTCCTGGCTTCGGAAACTCCATCTGTCCTGATCTTCCCTCGAAATATCATACTCTAACGCCACTTCACCTGAATCTAGCGCAACCGCATTGAACCCTTTTTTCGCGTAACCCAGCTCAAATAGAATATCGGTCATTTGCACATGGCCCAACCGCTGACCCCATCTGGAGTGTTTTGCTTCAACCAGATGACATGCGTTCGCCATATTTTCCGCGCCACAGGCGATCACCGTATCCGCTTCTCCGGATCGGATGGCCCGATACCCCAGGTGGATGGCCGTCATTGAAGAACAGCACGCCCTGTCCAGGGTCAGGGAAACGTTCTCCGCCGGGAGTCCGGCGAGAAGGGTAATTTGTCTGGCGGGCACATTCAGATAGGGCGCATATTCCGCGGGAATACATGTTCCGTAATACAGTTCATTGACTTCCGAAGGTTCAAGTCCGATGCGATCGATTACTTCTTTGACCACCATGACGCCATAATCAATGCTCGAAATATTGCTCGTTGCGCCTCCGAAACGGCCAAAGGGGGTTCTGACTGCACTGACGATTACCACATCTCTGCCATCATCCATTTTCATATCTCCTTAAATTCAGCACTCGAACTCAAATTTTTGTTCAGGCGCCATATATTGGGTTTCACCCCGCGCGTTTAAACCGGCATAATTCCATGTTTCTTCGGCAATCGGGGTTTATCCTTCTTTTCCAGCATCTTGAGGGCCGATACGATCTTGAGTCTGGTTTCAGCGGGGTAGATCACATCATCTATCACCCTCAAGGCGCCTGCCAGATAAGGGTTCGCAAAATGGGTGTCATATTCTTCGACGAATTTCTCTTTTGCGGCCACAGGGTCCGGCGAGTTTTGAATCTCTTTTGCCCAGATCACTTCAGCAGCACCTTCGGGCCCCATGGAAGCACACTCGGCCGTTGGCCAGGCGTATACCAGATCAATCCCCAACTCTTTGGGCCCCATGGCCGACCACCCGCCGCCATAGGCTTTTCTGAGAATAATCGTCACCATGGGAACGGTTGCCTCTGAGTAGGCATAAAGCATTTTGGCCCCGTGTCTTATGATCCCTCCGTACTCCTGGTTGAGACCGGGCAGGAAGGCAGGTGTGTCCATCAGGGTTACAATGGGGATATTGAAAGCATCCAGGATTTGAATGAATCGCGCCCCTTTATCAGATGAATTGATATCAATGGCGCCGCCCAGGAATTTTGGCTGGTTGGCGATGATGCCGATGCTCCGGCCATCCATTCTGGCAAAGCCGATGACCATGTTTCGTGCGTAATCGGGCTTTATCTCGAAAAAGCTCCCCTTGTCCACGATCTCATTAATAACAAGACGAACGTCGTAAACCTTTCGCCTACCTGCGGGAACGATCTCTTCCAGGTTTGGACAAAGTCTCAAAGGATCATCTGCGGGTGTGGTTTTTCCGGGTTTTTCGAAACAGTTTGCAGGCAGGTAGGAAAGGAGCCCCTTGATCTTTTCGATACAGTCTTCATCATTTTCAGACTCGAGATCTGCAACACCACTTTTGCGAGTGTGGACTGCCGAGCCCCCAAGGGCCGCATTATCGGTCTCCGCCCCGGTTACAGCCTTAATGGCGGCAGGGCCCGTGATAAACATGAAGCTGGTCTTTTTCGTCATTATGATAAAATCCATCAGGGCCGGTGAATATGCCGATCCGCCCGCGGAAGGACCCATGATGGCGGCGATCTGGGGGATTACGCCGGAGCACTTTGCGTTTTGAAAAAAGAGCCGGGCAAAGGTTATATTTTCGGAGCCCTCCTGAAGCCTCGCGCCTGCAGAATCATACAGGCCGATCAGAGGGGCTCTGGCTTCGAGGGCCATAGCGGCCGTGTCGGCCATCTTCTTTTGATGCACCGGACCAACGGATCCCCCCATCACTGTAAAATCCTGTGAATATACAAATACAGTTCGACCCTCTATGCCTCCGTAACCGGTTACAACGCCGTCAGCCGGAAGTTCCTTCTTATCCATGCCCAACCGGGTGCACCGATGCTTTGCAAAAAGGCCCAGTTCCACAAATGTTCCGGGATCTAAGAGTCTGTCAATCCTCTCGCGAGCAGTGAGCTTTCCCTTTTTGTGTTGGGCTTCAATCTTGGCAGGTCCTCCGCCTGATTCCAAATTCGTCCGCCGTTCATTGAGCGTCTGAATTTTTTCTCTCATAAGACTCATATCCGTTTCCTTGAAAATGGTTTTCTTGACTCCTTAAGATAAAGAAATCAAATCACTTTTTCAGCTCTCAGCTCCTGGATTTTGTCATCATCGTAACCCAACAGCCCCCTCAGGATTTCATCCGTATGTTCGCCAAGAAGTGGGGCTGCCGTTTCAATTCGTCCGGGCGTCCTGGAGAGTTTGGCGGGTATGCCGGCGATCTTCATCGGGCCTGCGATGGGATGCTCCGTCTCCACCAACATTTCTCTGCTTTCCGCCTGTGGACAATTAAAAATATCATCAACTGTGTTTACAGGTGCTACCGGTACGTCGCATTCCATAAGTATTCTGACGATTTCGTCTCGTTCCATGGAGGTTGTCCAATCAGAAATGATTGATTTGAGATAACCATAGTGCTCTGATCGGCCCCACATGGTCTCGAGACGCGGGTCTTCAAGGAGATCGTTTCTCTTTATGGCATTGCACAGGTTTTTCCACTGCTTTTCCCAATGTCCTGCAATTACCACATGCTTCCCATCTTTAGTCTCAAAGCAGTCATAAGGCGCGTAAAGCGGGTGGGCATTACCATCACGACCGGAGACAATTCCAGCCATTGAGTACATCATGATCGCTCTTTCTGCCATGTAGAGCATTGAATCGTACATGGCGCAATCAACGTGTTGGCCCTGGCCGGTCTTTTCTGCAGCGTGAAGGGCAACCATGGTGGCGTATGCGGCAATAGTGGCAGGCCAAATATCTCCAATTCCAGGTCCTACTTTATAAGGGGGGCCTCCCTTTGGCCCTGTCATGGCCATAATGCCTCCCATGGCCTGCGCAATGATATCAAAAGCGGGTCTTTCCCGATAGGGACCGGTGTGACCAAACCCGGAGATGCTTGTGTAAACGATTTTCGGATTGATTTCTCTAAGGGTTTCGTATCCAAGGCCGAGGCGGTCCATGACGCCCGGGCGGAAATTTTCTATCACAACATGGGATGATTTTGTCAGTTCCCTGATGATCTCGATTCCTTTAGGGTGTTTCAGGTTCACGGTCATACTTCTTTTGTTCCGGCTGATGGAGAGAAAAAAACCGCCGGCTTTGTGCTCAGTGTCATGGTCTGAAAAGGGTCCGATATTTCGTGTACTATCTCCTTTGCCCGGCTGTTCGATCTTGATTATTTCTGCCCCATAATCTCCCAGCATCATTGTGGCAAAAGGTCCCGCCAGCATTAAAGTAAAGTCCAAAACGCGGATATCATCCAGGGATTGCGGAGGCAATTGTTTCATGCAATATGTTCTCTTTGAAAATAGACGTTTTTTGTTCTGTCTCCTTCGTTTTACCTAAGGGCGACAACGTCCTACTTTTCATCTTTTTGAAATTTAATTAAATTTAAAATTTTGTTAGCATTATATTTCTCCTGTCAGGTATGTCAAGGAAATTCTAATCCTTCCGGGTGGATAAGCATTAATATTTCGAATAAACAGCTATTTACTGAATATTTTGGAATTAAAAATGGCCAGTAACCCATTGGCTGGCTTGATTTTTTTTGGCATGATTTTTTTATCGAATTAAAAGTGGAATTAAATATTGCGTTGCAGGGAGAAGGCAGGATATGAATAGCAAAAAAAGCCACAAAGACTTAAATTGAGTATGCCTATCAGAAGATCAAGCAGATGATCTTCCAGCATAAAGTGGTAGCTGGACAGAGACTTGTTTACAGCGATCTCAGCAAAGTACTCGATATGTTCCGCACACCGATTATCAATACGCGCATCCGGTTTGAAGATGAATTAACAGCAAAGATAAGCTGAAACGCATGAATGCCTGCGTTTGGTCTAGAGTGGTCCTTTATTAAAACCTCGGCAGCCCGACATGACCGCATGTTTGCGGTTCAGAGGATACTGGCGGCAGATGGCGGGTTTGACATCATGGATGCGGCAACGCCTTCGCCGGCTTCCCGGTTCATTTTACAGGAAGGGGCAGGTTTCGGCTTGCTTTAGTGTTTCCGGGACGACCCATGCCTGATATTTTTCCGGTTGTCCGTCACATCTGATTTCGTAAACCCATTTCAGAATATCTTTTCTCCCTAATGTCCTCCATATGGCCACATCTTCGGCCGTCACTTCGTTGTGGTAATCCAGGAAGCAACAACGACCACACTGTCGGCAGGTGAACGCTTCCATGTTGGTTCCAATACGCACGCCGGCTGTACCTGTGTTTGGATGGAGGTCCGGTACAGCCCGTGCCTGAAAAACCCTGGCACATACGTTGGCTAACAGACCAGGGTCCCAACGGGTATGAGCGATGGCGTCACACATATACTCGACCAGTTCATGGCCATCCAGCCATTTCATTTGGGATGTTCCCGAGCGGTTGATCCACGCGCCGTTTTTTGTCTGTTCTCGTTTTAAATGAAATCGGTCGTTTGTGATCAGGCGGATAATGCCTGAAAAAAGGATGATCTGAGGCTCATACTGGCGGAAGTCTGTTGTAATGGCTTGGACTGCCTCAGGGGTGGTTAGAAAGATGGATGCCATTTCCAACAGACACCTCCGCAAAAAACATTGTCGTCAACGACAGGGCAACCTCCTGTGGTTGCCCTGGGCTGGTATATCACAGCCCTTCAGGCCTCTGAACCATGCAACCTCCCCATCGACTTAAAATATCCCGTACTCAATCAAATTGAACTTCTTTTCCGTTTCTCCATCTAGGTGGGCTAAGTTAGGACCAAGCCCTACGTACAGATGGTATTACAGGCCCCCACCGAGATACCAATCTAACGTCGCGGCGTCGCCAAAGGCAGTTTGGCCGTTCAGCGGACCAGTCTGCAATCCGAGCACCGGCGAGCTACCTGCGATTCCATTGAAGGCCCAGACGTCCTGGGATGGATACAGGTAGGCTGGCGTGACCTCCTGCGTGCTTAGCAATTCAAGCATGTATGGATTCACGAGTGCACTAGCATTAGCCTTTAGCAGGGTGATCATGTCTTGGCCATTGAGAAGGCCGCCGAGTCCCTGGTTCTGCCCATCGTTTGCTACCGGTGCCCCTGCGGTAAAAATCTCGAAGTTGTAGGTGTCAACACCGACGATGCGTGGTACGTATCCTGTCCAGGCACCCGTGGTTGGAAGTGATGTGTTGTTGACGAATTCGTTCTTGTGGATAACGCCCGAAGCAAGAGCGTTGTAGATGGCATACATGACATTGGGCCCGTTACCACCGAGGTTGGTGACCCACGGTGGTGTCGTGACGAGATTGTTCCATGATGAAGTCCAAATGCAATCCAGCAATCCCTGCGCCTGGGTCACTTCGTAGACGGCCCCGCCGGCGTCATTCACGGCCGACCATGAGACAGTGCCGCTTCCCGCCGCGTTGTTGTTGTAGAGAGTGAAGTCCGTCAGCTGCATGGTGTAGTTGTTAGAGGTATCCTTCGTGAATCCGACGTAGGCCGTCCAGGCACTGCCCGTCACCGTTCCGGTGGCGGGATCTTTCATGGTCTGGGGCAGCCCGACACGAAAACCCGCCGTGGTCCAGTTCGGTCCCGTGCCGGAAGTCAATCCCGGCCATTTCGGCGAACCCGCTGCCGTGGAGATGGCCTGGTCCAGGGCATTGGTGAAACTGAGGATGTCCTTGGCGAACTTAGAGCCCGTATATTGATTCCGCGTTACCCAGCCGATGGGCTTGGTGGCAGTTGGAAACGAGAGCTCCTTCGAATAGCCGCTCGCACCGGTGCCCAGCCAGGCGTATTCGGCCTGCGAGGCGTAGCCTTCCATCGCTGTGCCGACGGCGGCGGTGGATTGCTTCTTTTTCGACCCGTAGACCATCGTGGGGGCCGAGGATGGGAGGTTCGAGACCTCAAGGCGAGTAAGGAAGTCGAAGCGGTCGATCCAGCTGAGATCGAGCGTGCCGGGGGTCCCGGCGGCGTCGAAACTCCACTCGAAATAGTTGTTGGGCTGAGTAGAGGTGGGGTCTGGCTGCGTAGCTGTGGGCTGGTTGTCGCTCAGGATGGCGTACATGCGGGTGCCCCCGCTCGTGCGGTAGACGCGTATCTTGCCCTGGGAGATGTCGTTCAGGCTGACCGACGCATACGAGCCGGCCGTCGCATTCCCGGTAACCCAGGTGCCTGATGATGTCAGGTAATCGAACTTGAAATTACTCAACAGCCAGATCTGCGCGTCCGTCGGTGTGGCGTTGTAGAACTCACCCTTGCCGAAGTTGTTGTGCACCGTCATGTCGTAATAAACTTTGGCGGCGGAATCAATCACCAGCGTTGCGGAAGTGAGTGTTCCAGGGATTTGGGTTTCCTGGCCCAGAACCGTTGCCGAATAGGTGATATGATTTGCACTTCCGTCATACCTTGGGTCTGTAAGGGTCAATAGATATCCGTAAAGTTCACCCGTATCTGCGATACCGGATATGACGGCGTTTGGTGGGCTTCCGCCAAATCTACCGTTCCAATGATCTACAAATGTGCCGGTGGTACTGACATTTGAATAACGTCCCGGAGCGTTGTTTGCCAATAACACACTGTTGTCTAAATTGCTTTGTGTCAACGTGTATTGGCCTTCGGTGGAAGTAACGTCAATAGAGGCATTTTCACCATAAATAACAAAGCTCGATGCCCCATCCTGCCCAGGCACATTGTTTAGAACGGTGACCACGGGTGTATAAAATTCCAGAAAACTTTGCAGCGGTTCGTCAAAGGTGGCGTTCAGCAGCGTGACCTTGAACTTGAGTATCCCGGTCCCTGAATCGTAATCCGGCGTCCCTAAGGCTACAAACAGCCCGGCATTTGCGCCCGCTAACTGGAATTTGATAACGGCATTGGGGGCCACATCACCGTAAACAAGGGACCATAAATATCCAACATATTCAGTTGTGGTGTTTTTCCCTGTTAGGCGCTCAGGCCTGTCGGTAAACCAGAGGACATCCGTCCAGACCTGGTCGAGAGTTATGACAAATTCAGAGTCTTTCTCAGTGGGTGTCACCGTTCCACTTTCAGCAGCAATCACGTACAGACGTTTGCTCATGTCAGCTGAAGCACTGTTGCTGCTGTCGCTGTCGCTGCACCCCAAAAGGGTCATAGCCAATAGACCCGCAGTGAGCAATAAAATTATGGACCTCGATAATGATCTCATTTTCCCCTCCATTTCTTTGGTGTTACTCTCAGGCAATATTTTCTAAAATTCAGTCCTATCGACTTTATTTCTGCCTCCCTCTAAATATTTTTGATACCTTAATGAAGCGTATACACCGGTAAACGCGAAACCGTCACAATGTTTTGTATCAAACATTTGTCCAAAACAAAAAAAAGGTAAAAATTTCACCATTCAAAATACTCCGAATTCCAGAATATAAATGCACCATTTGAAAAAACAGAGGTTTATAAGCAGTTCAAACGCGCTAATCGTGGCATAATCCGGCACTATCAATTCGAGCCTAACAATGTAAACTAACTTATTTAGCCCCGTCCGAAAATTATTTGACCGGCAGCGTCAATGCCGGTGCATTTCCGGTACCCAGGCCGGAGAGCATTTTGGTCATTTGTGCCAAGAGAACAAAAGTTTGTTTCGAAGGGATGTCATTTTTGGACACATAATACCAGTTGCCATGGTAGTAGACAGATATGGCCGCTTTTTCCGGTCTGGTGGGGCTGCAATGAATATTTAACAGGTCTTTGTACATTTCTTCCCAGTCAAACGGCCGTCCGTCCGGATCTTGCACAGTGGGTACTTCCCCGCTTTTGAGAGCCTCCGGGGGCACCTGGACGGCCCAGGAAAGGGCATAAAATGTCTCCTGCAGGGATCGGGTCTGAATCCAGATATCCCCCTGAGATCCGGGACGGTTAAGGTTTTGAATCAAAACCGAGTCGAAATTTGGGTTTAAAGGGTTTCGAGCTTTAAGGTTTTCAATGGGAAAACCGAGTAGATCGACCAGTTCCTGCAACTCACGTTCGGTGGTGCTCCCCTTTTGACGGGCGGAACGCCGCACATTCAGCAGAACCGGATTGTCAGTCGCCTCCCAGGTATTTTGAACAACGGTCCCTTTTTTGAAGTTATCGGGATTTTTCCAGTCCCAGCTGGTAACTGGAAAATGATGATTCGGCAGCGTGGTCAGCACAATATCACCGCGAGACATGAGATTGTTGATGAGCCTGGCCACCCGGTTGAACTTTCGAAACCGCGGCATTGCACCCGGCGCGATAATAGACCCATCAAAGCCGTTGGGAATGTTGTTGATGCGCTGAATAACCAATCGCAGCACCACATCGGAGGACCAACCGGTCTCCAGCATAAGCCCGACAATTTCCGTGTTGACCGGGGTCATGATTCGCCGAACGAATTCCGGACCCTGAAGGGGGATGTAGGTGATGGTGGGGTATTCGCTGTAACTAAATGAAGGTCCTACGGAGGCAACGGATGGGTTGGAACTGTAACTGCCATTCAAACCGGCAGACCATTGCAGCTGTGTATTGATAGCTGAAATATCTACAAATCCGGGGTTGTGAATGAATCGTGTTTGCACCAGCGCCAGAAGCAATTGTTCTTCAGCAGTAACCGTAACAGCTTCGTTCAGGCTTTGGCGGCTCCCCTTGATATCGGTGGATGCAACATAGCTGCCGCAGCCTGCCAAAAAAAGGAGCACGATGGAAAGAATTGCATTTCGAACCCGGCCAACCGAACAGAGTAGACTTAACATTTTAAAGTTTTCCTCGTTTGATCCCAAATAAATCATAGTTCACATAAGGGATCTTGTAAAGTGGTTTGCTCCTCGGTTACACAGTGAAAAAATCTTGAAATCTCAGTCTTTTCGATTAACAGAAACATTTCATGGCTGTCAAGGATTTCAACGTCTTTTCCGAAATTCTCATTATGGGATTTTTTAACCTTAAACTTGGTTCCCACAATTGAGCATAAGAACGAGAGCCGACTGGATTCATATTGAGAATTGCCGTACCCACAGAGCGATCTCACCATTCCGCACTCAAAAATGCATTGCGCCATATTTTCAAAAGTGTTACGAATGATGTCTATCCGGATGGATTGGGATTACCCTGGGATATTTGTAAACATTTCAATTTTGTTCAGGATCAGTGAAGACAGCCGTTCC
>ERZ891376.317-NODE-317-length-12884-cov-5.897030_pt1 | contig 12884 bp, 10 predicted proteins | sample MGYA00520906_ERZ891376 | MGnify/ENA primary metagenome ERZ891376 (study PRJEB32303, sample SAMEA104408695) | aquatic metagenome | biome: Brackish water; feature: Chemocline; material: water | place: Baltic Sea | collected 2014-10-18T08:59:00 | depth 139 m ...
TAACAATTCATGCCAGAATTGGAAAACAGCTTTATACTGGTGATGTGAATATTGAGGCTTTTGAAAGGGCCGTCGCGATCAGCAATATTCCAATTGTCTACAATGGAGATATATTTACTATTGAGGACTTCCATAAGTTTAATGAAGGTCTTTTAGAAATTAATAATTGGATGATTGGCAGGGGAATTCTTGTTGACCCATTTTTACCGATGAAAATTAAAGGACAAGTCGATTCAAATATAGTTGAGCAAGGTGAAAGAGTATATAAGTTTATCACTGATCTTTATTTGGCATACCGAAAAAAAAACAATGACAGATTACAGGCTATTGGTGCAATTAAGGAGTTATGGAGCTATTTGGCATATTCATTTAATGATCCACATAAGGTGCTCAATAGTATTAAAAAAACCTCATCGTTTGACAAATATGAGGAAGCTGTAGCCTATGTTTTTAAAGAGTTTGATTGGCTTGGATCAGAAGGCCGTCTTTATGAGAAAAAATCAAGACCTCATAACCTTTAGTTTGCCGTATTTCCCATTATAATTCATTTTAGCTATCATGCTCCAACAAAATCAACAGAAACCATCGCCAACCACCGACAAAACTACTCCCGTTACCGAATTTTTATTTACATTAGTGCCCAAACTAGATAGTTTTGCTTTGTAAATCGAAAAATATACTACAATGGAAAATAAATCAACCGACAGAAAATTAATTATAGGGATCATCCTAATGGTTATTGGTGCTCTCTTATTATTCGACACATTTGACATTACAAATTTCCCAATACGTTATTATATATTCTCATGGAAAACTCTCTTAATAGCAATTGGTATTATAATAATTGCAACTAAAGAACGGCCAACAGCAGGATACATTCTAATTGGTCTTGGAGTTGTATTCTGGCTGCCAAGTTTGGTGAATTATAGCATATCTCTTGGACAGGTATTTTTACCTGCAATATTAATTGGGGTGGGAATTCTAATTATAACTCGTAGAGGAAGACAGAATAAATATCATGGTGTTTCTGGAAATAAAGCTGGAAACCTAAGCGATTACATTGATGATATAAGTGTTCTTGGTGGAGGAACCAAAATTATCCAATCAAAAAACTTTAAGGGAGGCGATATTACTGCAATCTTTGGCGGATCTGAATTTAATTTTAAAGAAGCCCAACTTTCACCTGACGGATGTACTATAGATGTGTTCACAATGTTTGGGGGATCAAAGCTTGTTGTCCCTGATACATGGGTAGTTAAGTCAGATATGTTTTCAATATTTGGAGGCTTTAACGATAAAAGATCCATTAAACCCGACGATACTGAACCAGAAGGTGTTCTATATTTAAAAGGTGCTGTAATCTTTGGAGGAATGGAAATAAAGAGCTATTAAAAAAGAGCAATAATCAAATTATTACCAATAATCAAATGACAAATAATAACCAATCTATAACTTCAAATTGTCAAAACTAATTTGATATGAAATTTTTAGAATTGCGTTGTTTTTGTTCTTTGACAATTGGTATTTTTTATTTACATATTAATTACCATGCTAAACCCGATTTCTAAAAACAGAAATTACATACTTGCATACATAGCAATATGGATTACGATTTTCCTGATCCATACATTCATCATTAATTTCTTTTATGGGGTTGAAAGTGTGATAAGCATTACCGATTCAGCTGTGTTTAATACACTGTTTGCTTTGCTAGGATTAAATTTATGGTATGTAATTAGATTTAATTTGAAAGAAACACCCAATATTTTCGATCTGGTATTTAATCATCTTATTGTTGCGGTGCTTGCTATTGCTGCATGGATAACCATTTCATACTTTTTGTTAATTTATATTTTCCCTGACCCAACATCATACCGCGAGTTTTTGAATGAGAGTTTACCCTGGAGAATAATCACAGGGATTTTCTACTACTTGCTGTTTATAATGTTCTATTACGTTATGCTTTTTTATGAAGATCTTCAGGAAAAAGTAAAAGTAGAGGCTCAATTACAAACTCTTGTTAATGAAGCTGAGCTTTCAGCACTAAAATCACAAATAAATCCCCATTTCCTATTCAATAGTCTTAATTCAATAAGCTCTCTTACCATCACCAATCCCGATAAGGCACAGGATATGGTGATTAAACTTTCCGATTTCCTAAGATATACTTTAAGTCATGATAAAGATGAAAAAGCAAGTCTCAAGGAAGAATTTAGTAATTTGCAACGCTATCTTGATATTGAAAAAATAAGATTCGGTCATCGATTAAACTTTTCAACCAATATACCCAATGAGTGCAATGACTTTAAAATTCCAAACATGATACTTCAACCATTAATTGAAAACGCCATTAAACATGGAGTTTATGATAGCACCGAAGAGGTACTGGTTGAATTAAAATGTACCCAAGATGATGACCATGTTATTATAGAAATTCGGAATGAATATGATCCAGATACGAAAAAGAAAAAAGGAGAGGGAATTGGACTTAAAAATATTAAAAAGCGATTGCAAATTATATATAAACGTCAGGATCTTTTTGAAGTATCTGCCGAAAAATTAATGTTCAGAGCAACATTGAAATTACCTAAAAGATAGTCGATATGAATAAACTACGTACTGTAATTATTGAAGATGAAGCACCAGCTAGAGATTTAGTGAAAGCTTATATTAAAACAAACGAAAATATCGAACTTGTAGGCGAATGCCAGGATGGCTTTACTGGTGTAAAAACTATAATGGAAACAAAACCCGACTTGATTTTCCTCGATATTCAAATGCCAAAGCTTACCGGCTTCGAAATGATTGAGCTGTTGGATGAGGTTCCTGAAATTATATTTACTACTGCTTACGATCAATTTGCAATTAAAGCATTCGAGCTTAGCGCAGTTGATTATTTGATGAAACCATTTTCACGTGATAGATTTAATGAAGCTGTTAACAAAGTTCTAGCTCGGTTGGAAAACAGAGTTGAATCAGCAGAAAAAATAAGGATAACAAACAAAAACATTGAAAACTTTACAAACCTTAAAAAGGAATCAATTGAACAAATAGAGCGATTATTTGTAAAGACAGGAACTAAAATCGATGTTGTACCAGTTGATACAATAATAAAAATTGAAGCACAAGATGATTATGTGGAAATTTATACGGCCGATAAAAAATATTTGAAAAATGACACAATGAATTATCTTGAAAAAGTTCTCCCTCAAAAAACTTTTACAAGAGTTCACCGTTCACATATAATCAATCTGAACCAGATTAATAAAATAGAAAAATATGGTAAGGAGAGCTATGTTGTTATACTTAAAGATGGCAGTACAATTAATGTGAGTAAATCAAGGATTAAGGAATTGAAGAATCAACTAGGTATTTAATTATCCTGAGTAGTTAAGAGATTTCGATGGCTTTTCCTGCACAACTTTAATTGACCTGATAAACACTGTACCAAAAGCAATTATTAATGTTATCGTTATCCCTGCTACGAAATACCAGCCATTCATTGATATATGGAAAGCAAATGTGTTTAACCAACTACTTAATAGTATGAAAACAATTACTGATGCAATAAGACCGGCAATTAATACTACTCTAAGATAAACAAAAGCCAGCATCCCAATAATTTGAAACTCTGAGCCACCCAAAACTCTTCTTATTCCAATTTCTTTTGTGCGTTGCTGTATTAAAAATGAAGTTAGTCCATAAAGACCAAGACTTGAAATAAATATAACAAAAAATGCAAAATAAATGAAAATCGATAACATGTTATTGTCTCCTTTATATAAGCTTTCCAGCTTTTTATCCAACAATCCAAAGTGTAAAAAGCTATCCTCATTAAACTCTTCCCACACTGTGCGCAAATGAGCCATTACTTTATCTTTTTGACCATCCTTAAACTTCACCAGTATATATCTGGCATTTTTAGGGTTTAGTAGAAATACTAGAGGTTCAACTTCTCGATGAAGGGATGAAAAATTGAAATTTTCAACAACACCTACTACTTTACCTTCCTTAAAATTTTCGTTGAAAGAAATATTTAGTTTTGTTCCTACCGCAGTATCAAGATTTAAAAAACTAGCGGCTGCTTCATTAATTATGTAGCTGTTATATTCTTCATCAAACGAATTATACTCAAAGTGCCCTCCTTCTGCGATTGACGCTCTGAGTAATTCAAAATAGTTGTATCCAATACTATAAAAGTTTAAAGCCTGTATGTTTTGTTTTGACGTATCTCCAACGTAAAAAAGCATTTTGCTTTCAGTATAACCAGGTACATTCATAGCCGATGACACCTCCAATACTGAATTATCCTTTGATAAAGCTACTAAAAATTTTGGAAACCGATGTCTGAAAGATGTATCATCAGGTGTATTTACTACTATGATATTGTCTTTTTCAAAACCCAAATCGTGAGATTTTAAGAAATCCATTTGAGCATAAATGATAAATGTGGAAATTATTAACCCAATTGATACTACATACTGAATAGTTACAAGAAATCTACGCAATAGTCCTGCAGCAACTTGTTGTCCACCAAATTTGTGAATTATCGAATAGTTGCCCTTTAGCACTGTAGCTGCATTAAATGATGAAAGTACAAAAGCAGGGAAACTACCCCCAATAATTGCAAGCAGGAATATCATCAGAAGTAATAGCCCTCCAAAAAATAATCCTTCGCCCGAAAAAATACTGCCTACAAGTGTTAATTCTTTGCCTACAAGCTGATTAAACTGAGGCATAAACATCTCAACCAATGACAAGGCCAGAATAAATGATATTGTGGTTAGTATTACAGATTCACTAATATATTGAAAAACAAGCTGTCTTTTATTAGCTCCGATAACTTTACGAATCCCTATTTCTTTGGCTCTTTTAAGTGAACGTGCCGTTGCCAGATTTATATAATTTATCGATGCCGTTAATAGTATAAAGGCAGCTATTATACCAAAAATGAATAAGTACGAAATATCTATGTTAGATGGGGAGTCGTATTGAAGATCAGTATTAAAATGAACATTGCTAATCTCTTCAAATTTATTATGAAAATATCCATCAATTTCAAGATTCTCTTCCTGAGTCAATTCACTACGCTTAGCATCCGCATAATCATTAAATCTGATGGCTAAGCTTTCTATATCAGTAGTATCGCATAATTTCACGTAAGTATAGCAAGTTAGCCAATACCAATCTTTTTTTAATCTTAATAAACCTTCTTTTTCAAGTGACGAGACGGAAACCACAGCATCAAAATTATGATGTGTTGGATTACACTTTTTTTCAAATACTCCAACTACTATATATTCCCTGACTACTGTATTTAGTTTTTTTCCTATCGCCGATTCAGTACCAAAAATCATCGAAGCCATCTCAGTTGAGATAACCATTGTATTTGGGGTATTTAATGCAGTATCTGGATTTCCTTCAACAAATTCATAATTAAATATGCCGAAGAAATTTTGGTCGCTCAATGTTATATCAGGAATTTCATACACTTTATCATTGTATGTAACCGAAGAAACATCATTTACATCTGAGGGGTCGGTAAAGAACATATTAGTTGCTGATTCTACTTCAGGAAAATCTCTAATAAAGTCTTCAGCAATTCGAAAAGGTGTTAATGCAATTTTTTCCACTTTGCCATCAACACTGTATTCGCTTGTAACCCGGTAAATATTTTGGTGATCTGACCATTGTCGGTCGTAACGAATCTCACTTTGAATATAAAGAAAAATAAAAGTAAAAACAGAAATCCCCACGGCTAAACCCATTATGTTTAGCAAAGTGTAACCCTTTTGCCGTAATAGCACCCTAATTCCTGTTTTAAAATAATTACTTATCATTACAAACACTTGTTATTATAAATCCATTCACTTTTCGTGAATCATCTACCTTATCATATTTAAATTTTCATTAATAATTTGTCCGTCAAATAAATGAATAATTCTTCTGGCGTATGATGCATCGCGTTGAGAGTGAGTAACCATAATGATTGTTGTGCCTGATTTATTTAGATCGTTTAACAATGTCATTACTTCCTCACCATGCATCGAGTCAAGATTTCCTGTTGGTTCATCGGCTAATAAGAGCGGTGGTTTCGCAATTATTGCCCTTGCAACAGCAACTCGTTGTTGTTGTCCGCCTGACAGTTGAACAGGAAACAGATTTTTACGATGACTTATGTTTAATTGATCGATAACTTCATCAACCCTTTGTTTACGATCCTTTTTTTTCCACCCTAAATATTGAAGTGGTAATTCAATGTTTTCATAAACTGTAAGTTCCTCAATAAGATTGAAATTCTGAAATACGAACCCAATGTTCCTTTTTCGAATTGCTGTTTTCTGCTTTTCATTTAAATTACATACATCCTGTCCGAAAAAAGTATATTTCCCAGAAGTATTATCATCAATAGTGCCCAATATATTGAGTAGTGTTGTTTTACCACACCCAGAAGGTCCCATAATAGCTATGAAATCTCCTTTCTCAACCACCAGGTTTACATTACGTAATGCAACTGTTTCAACCGATTCGGTCTTGAATGTTTTTGTAAGCTCGATTGTTTCTATCATTGTATTAAAATCCTTTTTTCCGGATAAGTATTAAGTAGTTATTTGTGATCGTCATTTCTTTATTTAATCTCAATTTTTTTTCTTGTCACCTAAGTCAAACTATCCAAAACAACATTAACACTTATTAACAAACTTTAACTAATTCTGTGCCAACGCATCTATTATGTTGATATTGTAGTTTTTATAAAACAAGAATAGTTAAAGTGTAACATATTGTGTTCGAAATCGTCCATATATTTGTACAAAGGTGAACAATTATATGTAATTTTATCCTTACCAAAATAGTTACCTTAAAAACACACTGAATATGAGTAAGATAAACGCTAGATTATTGATAGTTGATGATGACTCAGATATATTGCTGGCAGCGAAAATGTTTCTTAGACAGCACATCAACATAGTACATACAGAAAAAAATCCTGAAAATATTCCCACCATCATAAAAAATGAAAATTATGATGTTATACTTCTCGACATGAATTTTTCACGTGATGCCACCAGCGGAAAAGAAGGATTTCATTGGCTAAATACAATTTTAGATTATGATCCTGCTGCAACTGTAATATTTATTACCGGTTATGGAGATATTGAACTTGCTGTTCAGGGTATTAAAGAAGGAGCCACTAATTTTGTATTAAAACCATGGGACAATAAAAAACTTCTGGCAACAATCCAGGCATCCTTAAGAATTAGGGAATCAAAAGTTGAGTTGGAGAATCTAAGGTCGAAACAAAAGGTGTTTATTGCTGATCAAAATCAAAACCATAGTAACCTTATTGGCTCCTCGCATTCGATGCAGAAGGTGATGAAAGTTGCCTACAAAGTTGCAGCTACTGATGCAAATGTGCTAATACTTGGAGAAAATGGAACAGGTAAAGAAGTTGTGGCTCGTGCAATTCACAGAGCTTCTCCCCGAAGGGATAATGTTTTTATAAGTGTTGATCTGGGGGCAATTACCGAAAGCTTATTCGAAAGTGAACTTTTTGGCTATAAAAAGGGAGCCTTTACTGATGCCAAAGAAGATAGGGCAGGTAGATTTGAAGTTGCAAGTGGAGGTACAATATTCCTTGATGAAATTGGCAATTTAAGTCATGGTTTACAATCAAAATTGTTAAGTGTTCTTCAAAGGAGAAAAGTGATTCGGCTAGGCTCAAGCAAGGAAATACCCATCGATGTAAGGTTAATTTGTGCAACAAACATGCCACTATATCAGATGGTTAACGAGAATAAGTTTCGTCAGGATCTATTATACAGGATAAATACTGTTGAAATTAAACTACCCCCATTAAAAGAAAGGCTGGAAGATTTTGCTCCTTTGATTGAGCACTTTCTTGAGTCATATTGTAACAAATACAAGGTGCCAAAGAAACGCATGAATGTAGGCACCATGAAAAGGCTGCAAAAGCATGATTGGCCAGGGAATATACGTGAGCTTCAACATGCTGTTGAGCGGGCTGTAATATTAAGTGAATCAAATATTCTTGAGCCCCACGATTTTTTTATTGTTGAAAAAGAAGATGAAGACAACGATGGTTTTGCCTCCGACAACCTTAATCTTGAAGAGGTTGAAAAAGTTCTTGTGAGAAAAGTAATTGATAAATATGGAGGTAATATAAGCCGGGCAGCCAAGGAATTAGGGTTAACCAGAGCTTCGCTTTACCGAAGAATAGAAAAGTATGGTCTATAGGAAATTTAGAATACAGATCATAATAAGGGTAATACTTTTGATGGTTACATTTATACTAATTTATGTAATCCATAAAGAAACTGCTTATGCCATAAGTTCTATTATACTTACTATACTATTAATTGCACAGGTTATATCCCTTATCAGGTACACCGAACAAACAAATATGAAGCTAACAAGATTCTTTGAATCAATTCGCCATGCTGATTTTACAAGTTCATTTACTGATAATGAATTGGGAAAGAGTTTTGAAGGATTAAACAAGGAATTTAATGAAGTTATAGAAGCGTTTAATAAGAATAAGAGAGAAAAAGAGGAGCATTTTAATTATCTGCTTACAGTAATTCAACATGTTAGTATTGGTATTATTGTGTTTAAAAAAGATGGTACGGTTGATGTTTTTAATAACGCAGTAAAACGATTATTGAAACTGCCTCGTTTGAGAATGATTAAAAATCTTAGCGTTATTGAGGAAGATTTACCTGATAAACTACTTGCCATGAAAGCCGGCGATAAATCACTTATAAAAGTTTTTGTTGATGACGAGTTGCTTCAGCTTTCAATGCATGCCACTCAGTTTAGAATGCGTGGAGAGGAATACATACTTGTTTCGTTTCAAGATATCCATCCTGAACTTGAACAAAAAGAAATTGAATCGTGGCAAAAACTTATCAGGGTACTTACCCATGAAATAATGAATTCAATAACTCCTATCTCTTCGCTTACTGAGACTGTGGATGAAATTCTTGCAGGTCACGAAATAGAAACTCCAACTACTTCAGAGTACGTTGAAGACATGGATAATGTTCGACAAGCCATAACCACCATAGGTAACAGAAGTAAGGGGCTTCTTAATTTTTTAGAGATTTATCGGAATCTAACGCGTATACCAAAACCCAATTTCCGACATTTTTATGCTCAGGACATGTTCGATAGAGCAATTGAGCTACTTGCTCCAAAGTTTGAAGAAAAGAAAATCGAAACAACAATTAAATTGTTTCCAAAGGATTTGAAAATCCTGGCCGATCCTGATTTAATCGATCAGGTTCTAATAAATCTTCTTCTCAATGCTATTGATGCTGTTTCGGATAAAAAATCAGGTAACTCAAAACCCAGAATTACAATTGTTGCCTCTGTTAATCTCAATAATCGTACTACAATCGAAATTGCCGATAATGGCCTGGGTATAAATCATGATCTACTGGATAAAATATTCATGCCTTTCTTTACTTCTAAATCTAAGGGATCGGGTATTGGTTTAAGCCTTTCACGTCAAATTATGCAAATGCATAAGGGTAGCATAAGTGTGCGATCGAAACAAGATGAAGGTGCTATTTTTACAATGATATTTTAAACCATAGAAAATCTGATCTAAAACTTAATCAATACTCCACTCAGCACCATCTTTGGTGTCCTTTATTTTTATATTAATCTTTCCGAGTTCATCTCGAATACGATCGGCAGTTGCCCAGTCTTTATTTTGCTTGGCCTCTTTACGCAGGGTAAGAATTGTTCCCATTAGTTGATCAACAAGCTGATCATTACTATTATCGTCAACCTCATTTATTAATCCCAATATATCAAAAACAAAAACAGTAAAAAGATCCTTTACTTCCTTAATGTCAGCATCCATTAGAGTTTCTTTGCCGTCATTAACCTGATTAATAATTTTGGATAATTCGAATAAATATGCAATTGTGATTGGTGTGTTAAAATCATCATCCATCGCTTCATACAAACTAGCCCTAAAAGGCTTTATATTTATGGATGATGTCTCAGATGCCTTTAATTTACCCAATACCTCAATTGTATTAAATAATTTTTGCATACCTTTCTCAGCTGCATGAAGCGCTTCATTTGAGAAATCAACAGTACTACGATAATGAGCCTGAAGAATAAAAAATCTTATTGTCATAGGGCTGTAAGAACAATCAAGAGCCTCTTGATTTCCACTAAAAAACTCATCGAGAGTGATGAAATTATTTAATGACTTACCCATTTTCTGACCATCAATGGTAATCATGTTATTATGCATCCAGTACTTAACCGGATCATGACCACGACATGCATTTGACTGAGCGATCTCAGATTCGTGATGTGGAAATAATAAATCCATGCCGCCACCATGGATATCAAAAGTATCGCCAAGATATTTTGCACCCATTGCTGAACACTCAAGATGCCAGCCGGGATAACCTTCGCTCCATGGTGATGGCCAGTGCATTAGATGTTTAGGGTCGGTTTTTTTCCAAAGAGCAAAATCATAACTATTTTTTTTCTCATCCTGTCCGGCTAATGCCCGTGTATTTTCTAGAAGATCTTCTATTTTTCTTCCCGAAAGCTTCCCGTAATCGTAATCCTTGCTGTATTTCTTAACATCAAAATAAACAGATCCTTCCGATTCATAGGCATAACCTTTTTCGAAAATGGATTTTATTAACTCAATTTGCTCAATAATATGTCCCGATGCAGTTGGCTCAATGCTTGGATGAAGTACATTTAACTGATCCATGTTTTTGTGATAACGATCGGTGAAATGCTTAACAATCTCCATCGGTTCAAGCGAATCAAGTCGAGCTTTTTTTGCAATTTTATCTTCACCTTCATCAGCATCATTTTCCAGATGTCCAACATCAGTAATATTGCGAACATAACGAACCTTGTATCCCAAATGCATTAAATATCGAAAAACAATGTCGAATGTAATTGCAGGACGGGCATGTCCCAGATGTGCATCACCATAAACTGTGGGTCCACAAACATACATACCAACATGGGGTGGATTAAGGGGTTCAAACTTCTCCTTAGCGCGACTTAATGTATTATATATTTGAAGATTATTGTTCATTAGAGTAAATTTTAAGGGTGCAAAATTATGGAAAATAAGATTAATGGGGTTTCCAAACTAATTAATAGTTTTTGTCCACTAGTTTCAGGGTAATATTAACAGGAATTAAAATCATTTATCCCGTGCTTCCGGATTGCAACACCGGAAGCGGTTTTATACCCATATTAAAATTCCTTAACAAAACATCGTCTTCGTTTATGCTGAATATGATCGTAGTTTTTCCATGTGGTTGCACCCTTAAGGTTGGTTTCGAACATACCTGTGGTTTCAACATACTTAACACCACTATCAATCATCGTCTGTTGCAATTCACTTATTAATATTGCGGGTAATCCAAGTTTTTGATAATGAGGGTCTACTCCGGTAAGCAGTAAATCCATTACTTCCGGATTTTTAAATGCTTTCATTATATGTGTAAAACCAAATGGGAATAATTTTCCATTAGCCTTTTGCATAGCCTTTGAAAGACTTGGTAAACCAACAATAAAGGCAACCATTTCTCCTTCTTTTTTTATCACAACTATATATTTTGGTTGCAATACATCCATATATTTTTTGGTGGCACTTTCTATCAGTTTGTCGGAGAATGGTGCTACATATGGTAATTCATCAAAGGCCCGGTTAAGTAAATGAAATACATCTTTTAGGTATCGTTTCATATCACTTTTTTCTTTAAAGTGAATTACTTCAAGATTATTTCGTTTTTTTATTATCTCAACTAACCGTAATGCTTTTTCAGGTACTTCTTCAATTTTAAGCCTAAATTCAACCCAATCATTTTCTTTTTTATATCCCTGATCTTCTACCAGCTTTTGCATATATGGATAATGCATCACTGAGGCAATGGATGGAAGGTAATCGAATCCTTCAATAAGAAGTCCTTGATTATCTAGGTTATTGAATCCCAAAGGACCATGAACCCCGATCATTCCTTGTTGCTTAATCCAGCGTTCAGCCGTTTCAAATAGTTTTTTCGTAACATCACTATCGTTGATTACCTCGAATCGTGTAAAACGACCATATTTAACACCTGTTTTATTATTGTAATCTTTATTAATAATTGCGCCAATTCTTCCAACACATTTTCCACCATCCCATGCGGTCCAAAATTTAGCATCACATGTTTCAAAAGCAGGATTAGTTTGTGGACTAAGTTGCTTTATCTCGTCCTTTTTCATTGGAGGAATCCAAAACTCATTTCCCTTATATAGTTCAAACTGAAAATCAACGAACTCTCTTCTGTCTTGCTTGGTTATAACCTCTTTTATTCCAATCATATAGCTAAACGTATTCCATTTTACTGCAAATATACTACAACATCCAAAAGAAAACTGTGAATGGGTTAGTTTTTGCTAGCAATAGTTTAATAAATTTGTTGCAGAATTTTTAAATCAATCAAGTTAATGGAAAGAATATTAGTAATAGGATGTTCAGGACAAATAGGCTCGGAGCTTGTTTTAGAACTTAGAAAAACATATGGTAATGATAATGTATTTGCTACAGATATAAAGGATCCACCTGAAGAGATTCGTGAAACGGGACCATTTCAAATATTGGATGTATTAGACTATAAAAACCTACTTCATTTTTTGGTGCGCCATAATATAACCCAGGTTTATAATCTTGCCGCTGTACTATCAGGGAACGCCGAAAAAATCCCTTTGCAAGCCTGGGATATCAATATGAGAGCATTAATGAATACACTTCAGGCCGCTCAGCAATCAAGTGCTAAAAAATTGTTTTGGCCAAGTTCAATTGCGGTTTTCGGGCCAACAACACC
>ERZ891376.331-NODE-331-length-12579-cov-5.398036_pt1 | contig 12579 bp, 15 predicted proteins | sample MGYA00520906_ERZ891376 | MGnify/ENA primary metagenome ERZ891376 (study PRJEB32303, sample SAMEA104408695) | aquatic metagenome | biome: Brackish water; feature: Chemocline; material: water | place: Baltic Sea | collected 2014-10-18T08:59:00 | depth 139 m ...
GAGCATTCGGCTGTTAACCGAAGGGTTGTAGGTTCGAGCCCTACCCGAGGAGCCAAGCATTCCTCCCTCGAAATTCCATAGTAGATCTGGTTAACACGAGGCGGCCCGAAATGGCCCGTTAACGCGTTGTGCTGCCTTGTGTTCGGTGGGGGAGATTCCTGGGTGCGAAACAGAGAGTGCCCAGGGGCGAGGTGTCAGCCCCCTCCAGTCTCTGACTCTCAGTTTTTGTACCGGTCTGAGACGGCGGTTAACAAATACCGGCTCGGTCCTTTATGCAGGATTCCAGGTACGTCAGCTACTCATCATCCGCCCGATACGCCGTTGCTTCCTCGTCGATCCAGTCCTCCTCGGTCCACGACATGCCCTTCCTACCTGGAACGACCCGACAGGGGCCTGGGCGGTACTTCGTGCACGACTTCGGGCCGTAGCAGAAGGTCTCGAACCGGTAGCGGGCGTTGCCGGGGTTCCACTGGTCGATGATCATCTCGACCGGCATCCGGCAGCCCCAGATGCAAACGCTGCATAATCCGGAGAAGGTGCGCGACGAAAGCCGCCGGTGGCCGCGCTGGCGGTACACGTCCAGCGGCGGCGGAACGTGGCCTGAGGTGGGGTTCGTGGGCTGCGACGTGAGCTTGCTGGTCTTGTACAGCTCGGCGGTTTCCTTGCGGGGGTCTGCGACGGGCTCGGCTATGCCGCTCACCTCCATCCCGACCTGGAACTCGTGCTTGGCCTGGGCGGCATTGCCGATGGCCACGGAAAAGGTCCGCTGCTCACCGCCGACCTCGCCATCGATCCCCAGGACGTAGCCGAGATAGGTGTGGTGACGCTGGTCGAAGGAGCGGAGCAGCCGGATGCGTGGCTGGACGGAGGTGATCTTTCCCTGCCATGTCAGCTTGGGGGCCATCCTGCTCCCGTTCTATTTCGCCAGCTTCTTGTAGCACCCGTAGCATACTGGCTTGGCCATCGTCGGCTTGCCTGGCTTTCCGCACGAGTGGCAGACCTTCTCTTCATAATCCGGGTTCCTATACTGCTCCCAGCTACGGTAGTGCTCGAGGCAGTAAGGCCGCTCTATGTTCAGAGGGATCGCTTTGCCACACCGGATACAGAGTCCCTGTGGTCCCTTCCCGCTGTTGGTCTTCGGAGTGGGTCGAGGCTTGGGAGCCTTTGATCGAGACGGCTGCTGGTTTGAAATCGCCTTGAGACCAGGCTCCAGGACTTCAGCGATCCAGTCCCTGATGTTGTCGTGGAGGGAGCCAGGCTCAGTAATCATCCCGATCTCGGTACTTCCTTCGAAGGAACCGTCGACCAGGTTGGCCGAAGTGATGATGCTGAACATATCGTCGAACCAGTACACCTTCGCATGGAGCCGGTGGAATGCGTACAGGTTCAAACCGTGGGAGATAGCCTCCTTGAATCCGGTCTTGGCTGGGTTGACCTGTTCGGGCTCGTCTCGTACGACCACATTCACTGTTGCCCCGCGCTTGCAGGCTTCGGTGATCTGTCGCCTAAGGGTGCTCAGCTTGTCGATGGTCAGATAGGGGGTGATAAGCCATGCTTCGTTCCCTGCGTCCAAATCTCCGAGAACTAGGTGCAGGTTGTCTTCGATCTCTCGAGTTTTGAGGAGGCCGGGCCCTCTGCTAAATCCAAAAACCATCTGTATTCCTTCACAGGTTGCGATCCATGGTGGCGGCATCAACCGCCGATATTCTGGTCAGATTAACTGCAACAGCTGGAACGACCTAACTGATAATTTGATATCTTCGAAGCGAGAGTTCCAGGCTAAACTCACAGCAGCGATCAGCACTGTTCTATACCTGTTACTCCCTGCCACCACGTAATTGACCCCAAACTCTCGATCATGATACTGTTCAGCATGGTTCGCTTGATCAAGTACGGATGAAGTATGACTTCTAATATCAAACGAGACTTTGATCTATGAGATACTGGTGGGTCAATCAGAACAAAACGTATCGCCAGGAGCGAGCAGGTGGCTACCTGTGGTCTCCCAAGCGCAAGTCGAACGATGCCCACAATCCGTTTTACGACTTCATGCGCGTCGTCGCCCCCGGTGACGTCGTCCTTTCGTTTGCCAAGACCCTGATCCCGTCGTACGGCATAATTACCTCCCACTGCTACGAGGCTCCAAAGCCGCCCGAGTTCGGTCGGGCTGGTGAGGACTGGAACGCGATCGGATGGCGGGTCGACGTTGCGTATCAGGATTTCCCAGAACCTTTGAAACCTGCTCAGCACATGGAACGGCTCCGCCCGTTGTTGCCCCAGAAGTATGCGCCCTTGCTGAAAGATGGCCGGGGGATCCAGAGCGTCTATCTGACCGAGTTGCCGCAGCGGTTGATGTCCCAGCTGGCGTTGCTGATCGGTGCACCCTTGCTGGATGTCCTCGAGCGTCCTCCGCTGATCGCCCGCGATCCGGCCCAGGAAGACAATCCCATCCAGGAGCGTTGGGAAAGGCGGATTGTCACGGAGATTCGCCAGCTTGCAGAGATCCCAGAAACCGAGCGTGAGCAGATCATCGATGCGCGGGTCGGACAGGGACGCTTCCGCAGACTCGTGTACTCCCATGAGCATTGCTGCCGAGTGACGAGGGTCGACCGAGCCGAGCACCTGATCGCCAGTCACATCCGGCCTTGGCGTCACAGTTCGAACGAGCAGCGTTTGGATCCAGAAAACGGGCTGATGCTGACGCCCAATGTAGATCACCTATTCGATCGTGGATTCATCACGTTCTCTGGCAGCGGGCAGCTCGTCTATTCACCGGCAGTGGATCGGGAGTCCGTGTTGAGGATGGGGTTTGATCCGGATGTGCAGCTGGATGTCGGTGGGTTCTCGGCTTTGCAGAACCAGTATCTGGAATTCCATCGTGATGATGTATTTCTCAGTAATCAGTAATCAAGTGAAGGAACACATATGCCCATCTACGAGCTGCGTGACGATAGGATCCACTCTATTCCTCGCACCCATTTCGCATCTGAAGGCATCAAGGAGCGTGACGACCTCCAGCGTCTACTACGCGATCAGCCCGACCTAATCGACGAAGGACTGATGGTTCTTGCCGAAGAGTTCGGCGACTGGACCGACAGCAGCCGCCGCATCGACCTCCTGTGCCTTGACTCCATCGCCAACCTCGTGGTCGTCGAACTGAAGCGCACGGCGGATGGAGGCCATATGGAACTCCAGGCTCTGCGATACGCGGCGATGGTCTCGACCATGACCTTCGATCAGGCCGTGATGGCCCACTCCGCATACCTGAAGCAGCGAGGCCGTGAGGGGGATGCCCGCGATGCGGTACTCGAACACCTAGGGTGGGAGGAGCCGGAGGAAGATCGCTTTGCTGTCGATATCCGGGTCGTGCTCGTCTCCGAGGACTTCTCCCGCGAGATCACCACAGCGGTCATGTGGCTCAACGAGAGGGATCTGGACATCCGCTGCGTTCGGCTCTCGCCGTATCTGTCCGAAGGCAGGGTGCTACTGGATATCCAGCAGGTCATACCGCTTCCAGAGGCTGCGGACTATCAGGTGCGTATCAAGGAGAAGGAGCAGAGAAAGCGGAGCTCGTCGTGGCAGCCGAAAACCATGCCGGAGATCTGGAAGGAATTCGAGAATCGCTGTCCGCCGGACGAGGTGGCCCTAGCGCGGGATCTCTACGCATGGTTCGATGAGCAGTTCGACGAGGTCTTCCCTACGGCAAACGCGTTCGCGCCTATGCTGAACGACAAGAGCCGGAATCGATTCTTCTTGAAGGTGATGTTCACTGGTGCTGTGGAGATCTGGTTTGTGCACCTGGCGAAGAACAGACCCTTTGAAGACGAAGCACTGCGAGAGGAAGTACGCCGTAGGTTCAACGCGATCGAAGGTGTAGAAATCGACGCAGATCGAATTGGAGGTAAGCCGACGTTCCCACTAAGCGCACTGGCTTCATCTGAGTCGTTGGCCCAATTCAAAGAAGTCGCACTCTGGATGAGGGATATGGCTCAAAAGGCTGAGTGATCAACAATCATGTGAAGTGGGAGGGCATTTGCCTACTGGAGCAGGGTAGGAGAAGCATTGGATTATCTTCCTCATATCGACCGGCCGCATTTTGACCCAGCGGCAACGGAACGGCTGCTTCTTCAAATGGGATATGCGCTGGCTATGGTTCAGGATCTTGAACTTGCGCTCGCGACATATCTCTCTGTTGTAGTCGACATCGAGCCAGGTACTGCGGTGGACATAGCCGTACGCACTTTCGAGAACAACGAGAAAAAGACGTTAGGGCGTCTTTTGAACGACCTTCGGAAATCTGACAAGGTTCCAGAGGATCTGGTCTCCAAAATAGAAGCACTTCGGCCCGAACGGAACTGGTTGGCCCACCGCGGCAACCACGCCGGACGAGAAGTCTTAAACAAGCCGATGCAACTCGCTGAAGTTCTGGCGAGGATGCTGTCGCTGGCTGACAACGCCCTTAAACTCGCCAAGACAGTCTCTGCTGAGCTTGATCGTTTTCAGATTCAACAAGGTGTATCTCGGGATGAACTCGATCGTCTGACTTGCGAGATTGCTGCGAAATGGGAGAACACCTAGTCGAGGCTGGTTCGAAAGAGATTGTACGGGGTTATCAACCATGTCACGTGTCATGCACATAGCCGGAGTATAGCCGGTTGGCTGCTGACGACACCGTGGGACAGGAGTCGGAGTGGCGAAGATGAAGGACGATCTCGAGAAAATGGGTGGTCGTGACCTACTCCGCCTATATGCAGAGGTACTTGAAGCACTACGGGGACGAGACTATGTACGTTCAGCGAATAATCCTGTCGCGGACTATGCTGAGAAACTCGTTTGCGCGGCCTTAGGATTGGAGCCAGCCCAAAAATCTAACAAAGGGTTCGATGCACAGGATCCCCAGACGGAAGAGCGGTACGAGGTAAAAGCACGGCGAATTACTTCACACAACAAGCCCGCGCGTTTCAGTCCCCTGCGGGATTTTGAAGCACAGCACTTCGACTATTTTGTGGCTGTTCTGTTTGAGTCAGATTTTTCAGTCCAGCGGGCTGTCAAAATCCCGTGGGCATCGATCACCGACGAGTTGTCGTCTCATAATGCTCATGTAAATGGCAGAGTTGTCTATGTGCGAGATTCCCTGTGGACAGCACCAGGGGCTGTGGAAATCACAAAATGCCTGCAACAAGCCGAGAGCACTTTCTAGAATAGTGACTTTAGCTGCTACCTTTTGTGCCAGTCCAATAATCCTTGAAATGCGACGTGATCCTAGGGATGTCCTTGCTGAGAATTTCATCCAGCCTGGATTCGATCTTCCCGGAGATATCATCGAACGTCGCGGCGTCCATGTCCTTCTTGGAGAGGATGTTCTTCTGCCACACGGTGTGCCACTTTTTCCCGACTGTCCGGTCGGCATGACCGAAGAAGCCTTTGTCCTTCATGAACAAGTCATGCAGAGCCTTGCGATGCGGGGCTTCCCCGGGACCGATGATGAGCCTCAAGACCAGCCTGTTGTAGTTCTCGAACTCGAAGAGAAGCACCCGCTTGGATTTCGTCCATCCCTCCGCTGATCGAGGAAGGGAATCAAGGTCGCCGAGAGTGAAACGGATATAGGACTTCGAATCGGAGTCCAGTTCCAGCCCTTCAGTCTTGTGGTTGCCGACCCAGCTGACGAGCATGTCCCTGACTTCGGACATGAGGTCGGGCTTGTATTCGAAGATCAGGTCGAGCGCACGTGGGTGTTGTGCGTAGATCCTGCGGCAGAGTTCCTCGATCCGGTCTCCTCCCACGATGTACCTCCTCAGTATCGACTGGTATTGCTGGATGAATCGGCGAGCATCTTCGCCGATGGTTCCTCTGCTGCGTTTCAGGGCAATTTGGATGCACTCGTCGACGGAGCCATAATCAACGACAGCCCAGTTGTCATCGTTTTTGGGCGGGCGACCATCCGGCGTGAGAAACAGCCGGACGTGGGGGATATCAGGGAAGGCGCGATCCAGGATCTCGCGATACCGCGCTAGCTGGTTGCTGTGCTCGTCCGAGTGGATCTTGTTCTCGATGGCCACGACGAAGGGCATCCGCTCGTCGCGACAGATGATCGTCAAATCGATCCTGTTCCACTCCCGGCGAACCTCGACGTCTCCGAAATCCAGCAGGTCCAGCTCGATGACCGAGATGATTGGCCCGAGCAATTCCCTGTTGTTGGAGACGGCCTGCTGGATGAACCGTTTAAGGAAGAAGCTTCCGAGTCCGTGGTTCTCCCTTGGGTCGAGTAGCCAGGCCAGCACGTTCGAGTGCCGGATTTCCACATGGGTGAGGCTCAGGGTCTCGAAGGGGTTAAAGACAGAGAGCTCTGCCTCAATCTCGTCCAGTTCCGGGTTGTCGAGGAGGAACTGTTCGAGGGCGAGGATGTCGGGATCTACCGGCTGCGTTTGATCTACTTTCTGGCTCATCTGTCTCCTACTGGCGGCAGGGGCAGCTTCCCGTTGCTCTCGCCCATCGTCGGAACAAATCCCGGTGGCTCATCATCATAATCGCCGTAGTCGTCGTAGGCGTAAGGCAGCCCGCCCGTCCTTACAAAGGACAGCATCAGCTCGTACCAGGCGACGTACTCTGGGTCCTCGCCCTGGCCGAGCTTGCAGATCTCCGGGAATTCGAGAAGGAAGCGGTCGGCCAGCTGCTCCGTGTCCAGGCTGGGAGCGTCGTCCCAGTCGAAGATTCGACCCTCCATGCCGGATGTGTAGAGGGCCATCTCGGGGCCGCCGCTGGTGACGCACAAGGCGCCATTCGCAGGGTCCATGTTTCCTGCGTGAGTAACTCCGCACCGCCAGTACATTCCCGATGGGGCCATGCCTGGCTCTATCCTCAGACGCTCGTAGCCACGTCGGTGGAGGACGGCGACCATCTCCAGCACCTTGATGCAGTTGAGTATGGTCTCAGACAAAGGCTCGTCAGCGGTCATCAATTCTCGATTCGTAGTTCGTCAATCCCAGCACAGGGGAATTCCATCTTCCTCCATGGGGGTCTCGCACTTCGGGCAAAGCCAGGGATCCGACCAGGCCGCGAAGCTATGCTTCTTGGACTTGGGGCAGCGGAACCCGGTTAGGCCCTCGTAGGTCAGGATTTCGCCGGGGATGTCCGGGGCCTTTTCGTTCGCCGTGGCGTCATGCAGTTCTTGGCAATCATGGCAGACGATGGTCTCCACGACAGCGTAGAAGCCGAACGTTCGGCCTCCGGCGACCTCGGCTGAATACTCACAGTTGGGGCAGGTAAATCCACGGGTCATTCCCATATCGTTCTCCTAATGGAACGATCTTCTCATGTTCCAGTCCGAAAGTCCTCAACTGAATCTACCTCAGGGCTTTCCCTCGATACGATCCGGCTGACCAGAGTGCTCATCCGGGCGCGAGACACGCCGCATCGTCGAGAAGCCTCCGCGTAGGAAGGCATTCTGCCCCGGTCGACTTGGTCCTCAATGTGCAGGGCCAGGGCGAGCCAGTAGAGTCTGCTCTCGGGACTGCCACGAGGCGGGTGCCGTTGCACGTCGTCGGGGGCTCGCTGGCGCACCGGCGTCTTCCAGTCGACCTCGATCTCGATTCTCATGGCCCTACCCTCATCCGGTGATCCTGAACTTGTGGAGTGTACAGTCCGCTGACGTGCAATACCGGACCTCCTTGGAGTTCCAGCCGCAGCATTCGAGGCACTGGGCCCGGATCGCCGATTTTCGGCTCTTACCTACGATTCCCTTCTCGTAGTGGCTCCGGTACTTCGTGGGGATGTCTTTCCTCTTGGGCGTGACGGTCGTGGATTCCTGGTCCAGCAACGGCCGAATATCGGCACTTCCTGAGACGTCCTGCGGCAGTTCCTGCTCGGTTTGTTTCTTCATCGCTTCCTCCTTGGTTAGGCCCCGTGGGCCAGCTTCAGCTCCTCTGACAGTAACCTGACGCCCGCCGGGCTGAACTCGATGCCCAGGGTCGTGCCGTCGTAGTCGATGGTGTCGATCATCAGTCCGATAACCCGCTCCTTCTCCGCCGGGAGCAGCACCTCCCAGATCTCGTCGAACACGGACAGCGATTCGAAGAGGTCGGAGGGGTCGGGGCGTAGCTGGGAGTGGGACTCGATCTCCGTCTGGATGTCGGTGACCTTCTGGTCGAGCGTCTCAAGCACGGCTTCGAGTTCGGCGACCCGGCTGGCTATTGAAGTGCCGGTTACGGTTCCATCGGCCAAGTTTTTCAGCAGGCCTTTAATCTCGTTCTGGGTCGTGGACTGCTGTTTCGCTGCCCGGGCGAGGTCGTTATCTAGCTGCTCGTGGACCTCTTTATGGCGGGCGTTGGCGGCTGCGAGGACCTGCTCTTGTAGAGCCAGGTCTCGGCCGACTGTTCGGATCTGGTCGAGGATCAGGCCCTCGAGCTTGTATGCAGGTACAGACGGGCAGGGGCAGGTCTCGTAGCCGTGTCGTTGGGCCGAACAGCAGACGTAGTACTTATAGGCCCGTGGGCCTTTGCGTGTCGTGCTTGTGGTCCTGGAGGCTTTACATGCGCTGCAGGTGACCCGCCCGCGTAGTATGTACCCATGGATGTTGCGGGTGGCCGCACCTCGTGTGCGACGGTTTTTGTCGAGTAGGGATTGGACCTGCTCGAACAGTGCGGCGGGCACGATCGCTTCGTGCTGGCCGTCGTAGACTTCGTCTCCACATGCGATTCGTCCGGTGTAGATAGGGTTGGTCAGGAGTCGCCCTAGGGATTGCTTCGTGAAGGATCCACCACCGCGCTCGCGTCCACCTGTCCCTCCTCAAAACCCCATCTGCCAGTAAAGCCCAGGTTGGATCTACTTCCAACACCACGCAGGGATGAGCAGACTCGCTTGGATTGATCGCCCCAAGACTATCCACGCCGAATTATCTGTTGAATTGAATGTCAAAAGCCCGAACAGGGGATGAGATATTGACCTGCAGGCACACCACGCCAACAACCGAATCCTACCTGGATTCACGTCACTTCTCCTAAGCCGCATCCCGATAATACCGACTATGCAGCCCCCCGGCCATCGGCCGCCGCTTCACAGTCCCGAGCTCCACCGGCTCGACCTCCCGCCCGTCCGGCGTATCCTTCTCGAGCCCGAGATGCGTCCGCGACCCATGGTAATAATCGAGGTACTTCATCAGCAGCCGTCGGGCATGGCGCTCGCCGAACACGATCGTATGATCCAGGCACTCCCGCTTCAACGTCCCGACCACCCGCTCACAGTATCCGTTTTGCCATGGGGATCGGGGGCTCGTCAGAAGATCCTCGATACCCATGTTCCCGATGGCTCGCATGACTTCGTATCCATAGATCCCGTCCCGGTCCCGCACCAGAAACCTCGGCGCCTCGTCGAACGGAAACGCCTGATAGAGCTGCTTCGCCGTCCACTCCGCCGTCGGTCGTCGCGTGACGTTGATGTGCAGGATGCGCCGCCGATCCAGCGACAGCACCACGAACACGTACAGCGTCTGGAACATGACCGTCGGCACGGTCAGAAAGTCGATGGCCGCCGTCTCGCCGAGATGGTTCCTCAGGAACGTCTTCCAGTTCTGGGTCGGCCGTCCGCTGCGCTTGATCATGTAGCGGGCCACGGTCGCTTCGCTCAGCTCGTAGCCCAGCATCAGCATCTCGCCGTGAATGCGCGGGGCGCCCCAGGTCGGGTTCTCGCGCGAGATGCGTTTGATGAGTTCAATGACTTCGTAGGGGATCCGCGGCCGCCCCGGATCACGTGGCCGACTCTTCCACTTCCACCACAGCCGCCAGCCTTTGCGGTGCCAGGTGATGACGGTTTCCGGCTTGACCAGCCGCAGCGGGCGACGCCAGCCAGACCATGCGCGACTCAACGCGACCCAGAACAGTCGATCCAGAACATTGAAGGCCGGCTTGGGGTTAGTGCGCTCGAGAACCAGGAGTTGCTGGCGCAGGGCCAGGTTCTCCAGGGCCAGGGCATTACGTGAGAGGATGAGGTCGCCTAGGGAGGCAAGGAGGAGTTTGAGCATGGTCTGGTTATCGGCGCGTGGCGGAAGAGGCTTGAGTCGTCGCCGGATTATATCGAGCCCCAGGGGCCTCCCGCAGGCCAGTGCAGGGTGTCGTCCGACGGAGAGATCATCGGCCGCAGGAAGGCTGTTGTTTCTTTCCAGACGTCGACGAACAGTGCAGGTGCCGACTCGGTCAGTTGTGTGCGCCTGAGGAAAGCCCGCCATTGCAGTTGTTTCGCGTCGGAGTTGCCGAAGGTGTCCGTGAAGTAGACTGCACCCGCATCCATCACCGTACCACGTCGTCTGAATGTCTGAGCGATCGCTTCGGAGAGTATGTCGCTGTCGAACGCCTGGCTTGTGGCCAGCGACCAAATGTCGAAGAAGTCCTTCATCCGGCTGTTCAGTTCTCCGAGTTTGATCATGGCCTCGAACTTCTCGGCGATGGTCGTTTCCCGGTTGTAGGCCCGGAGCAATGGAGCAGGCTGCTCGAGGATCGTTGGAAACGTCAACGAGATCGGTCCCGGGGTGATGACGTCGCTGAAGCCGAGATCGATTTGCATCGCTATGCGGGCATTCCCCAGATTCCCGGTGAAGGTCGATCGAACACCTTCGTAGACGGCATCTTCAGCAATGCGTTCGGTTGCGACCGTTGTTCCGTCGAAGACCATGCCATCGGGCTCGACTTCTACCGTGCAGATCCCTTTGATCACGGCGCGGATACCGTCCAGGTCATTCGTGATGCGAGCGAGCAGGTCGATGTCTTTTGTTGGGCGGTAGATCGGAAGGTGCCAGGCGCCCAGCAACAGTCCGCCCTTGAGGACGAAGTGGTCGGCATGTTCGGAAACGGATAAACGATAGAGCCATCGCTCCAGGGCGTAGCGCTGAAGAACCTCGTTGAAGCGCCGACCTTCGTGCCTGGAGAGATTCAAGAGGCGTTGGTGGACCGAAGCGGCGGTGTTCGCGCTCATGTCGAGGCTTCCAGATAGGGCCGGATCATGTTTTCGACCCGGTTGACGCGAGCGTATTCGAGAACGCGTTGCATCGAAGCGCCGCGTCGATTCTTGTAGAGAGCCAGAGCCTCGAGGGTGATGTCGAGGCCGATTTTGTTGCGATACTTGAAGCAATCGGCGATGGACTTTTCCGCGTCGAATACGCGCACCGATGTGCCGCCGAGGTCGTGGCTGGTGACTCCGGCGATGAAAGATTTCCGGGAAAACCGAAAGACCGCGAGCGGGACCTCGTCGAAAGCCGGGTAGCGAGCCGTCCGCGAGATCGCCAGGTGGATCTCGTGAGGGATCTGGGTTGTGAGATTGTGGATGGCGAGCGCCGAGATGAGGCACACGACGCCCTTTGGAATACGTCCGGCGACCAGCGCCAGGTCGGGGTCGCCTACAGGCGGCAGATCGGAGAGCCGATACAGTCCCCTTGCTAGCCGGACCAGCTGGCCGCCGTCACGCAGAGCGTAGAGTATACGAGGATGAATGCCGGCCGACAGGGCCTCGCTTGTGCGAACGGTGCCGCCTCTGGCTGCGATGATCTGCAGAGCGGTTTCAGTCTTGGTCGGCATGTTGCCCTCTCTGGATAATAATGCAGCCAGATGGTAGCAAGTGGCTGCTGTTTAATCCACGAGAATATCTTGTCCCTTCTATTTACTCATCCGGCGATGAAATCATCTCATCGGACTCGTCGATCCTGAAGGACTCAACCCTGAGCGACTCAAATCAAGTGAGGGTGGGTATCGTCTAGAGAGAATGCGGAATGTAAATGGAGCTAGGCAGACCAACCCATCAGACTGACCCCAAAGATCCCGAGGCTATCCGACTACGCCGCCCTCCTCGTATAGCGGTGATGTAGCCCACCGAGAACAGGCTCGGACTGGATCGGCCCGCTACTCGGTAGTTCGACCACCCTCGCCTCAGGACAGTCCTTCTCCAAGCCCAGGTGGGTTCGGCTGCGGTGGTAGTAGCCCAGGTACTCCTTGAGCACCCGCTTGAGGTGCCGCTCATCGAAGATGATCACGTGGTCGAGGCACTCACGCCGGATCGACCCGATCACCCGCTCGACATACGGGTTCTGCCATGGAGAACGCTTTGCCGTTCGGATCTGCTCGATGCCCATCGCTGACACCCGGCGAGTGAAGTCGAAGCCATAGATCCCGTCGTTATCACGGATGAGGTAGGCCGGTGTAGTCTCCCACGGGAATGCCTCAGCGATCTGCTGGCCCGTCCATGCTGCTGTCGGATTGGTGGTGACGTTGAAGTGGATGATCTTCCGCGTGGCGTTGTCGAGGACCAGGAAAACATAGAGCACTTTGAAGGTCGCTGTCGGCACGGTAAAGAAGTCGATCGAGACGATGTCCGAGGCGTGGTTAGTCAGGAAGGTCTGCCAGGACTGCGAGGGTCGGTGCTCGGGTTTGATCATGTACTTGGATACCGTCGCCTGACTGACGTCGATCCCGAGCTTCAGGAGTTCTCCATGGATTCGAGGTGCGCCCCATAGAGGATCGGCCGTCGACATCTGCCTGATCAGATCTCGCACTTCTTTGGAGACTCTCGGCCTACCTGGCCAGCGGTAGCGACTCTTCC
>ERZ891376.333-NODE-333-length-12560-cov-5.650620_pt1 | contig 12560 bp, 8 predicted proteins | sample MGYA00520906_ERZ891376 | MGnify/ENA primary metagenome ERZ891376 (study PRJEB32303, sample SAMEA104408695) | aquatic metagenome | biome: Brackish water; feature: Chemocline; material: water | place: Baltic Sea | collected 2014-10-18T08:59:00 | depth 139 m ...
GCGACTACCTATTTATTATGGGTTATGACTTTTATGGACCATGGAGTAGTACAAGTGGCCCTTGTGGACCTCTTATTGGTGGCTCGTACAATATTACAAATGCAATACTAGAAGAGTATGGAGAAGTAGTTGCAACATCCCCTCAAAAACTCATATTAGGCGTTCCTTATTATGGAAATAATTGGAGAACGCAAAATAACTGGGCATATTCGAATGTAATCGATCATATATACCAGCCAACTTTTCAAAATGCAATGAACCAGGCCGCACAATATACTTTTCTTTGGGACAATCAAAGTGAAACTTCATGGAGTTTATATTACAATGGTAATGATTATTATCAAACTTGGTTTGATACAGATTCAAGTATTGGGCTTAAGTTTGATTTCGCAGAACAATATCAATTAAAAGGAGTTGGCATGTGGGCTTTGGGTTATGATGGTAACCGATTGGAATTGTGGGATGAATTACGAAAACATTTTGGATCACCTGTTTCAACTGAAGACCTATCAATCCTTAACCGAAAGGAAATAGTAAAAATATATCCTAACCCCTTCTCCGGAATTACTACTATTGAGATAGATAATACAAATTCCAATTATTTCAATATCGATATAATTGATAGCTATGGAAGAATCGTAACCTCTATTAACGAATCGAAAAAAGATTCGCACCAATCATTTACTTTCAATATCGATTTATCAAACCAATCCCCGGGTATTTATTTTTGTGTTTACAGAAGTATGTCAGCCAACACACAAACTACAATCTCAAAAAAACTAATCCTCCAATAACACAAAACTCAAAACTCCATAAACTCATTATATTTGCACAAAATTTTTGAGGAGATTGTCATTCTGAACCTGTCTGCCGACAGGCAGGCAAAGTGAAAAATCTCAATATAATATAAAATTAAAAATGAGATCCTTCGCTCCGCTCAGGATAACAAAAAAGAGTTTATATGTTTAAAAAAATCCCACACACTTACGTAATTATTTTTAGCATCATAATTCTGGCAGCCATTTCAACATGGTTTGTGCCTGGTGGTGAATATAGCCGTGAACAGATAATTGTTAATGGTATTGAAAGAACTGTAATCGAAAAAGGCTCGTTTGAATATGTGGATAGTCAGCCCCAAACATGGCAAGTTTTTGAAGCTTTTTTTCAGGGATTTGTAAATCAATCGGGAATAATAATATTTATACTAATGATCGGGGGAGCTTTTTGGATTGTTAACAGCACCAAAGCAATTGATATCGGAATATTTTCTTTTCTTCAATTCACGAAAAAACTTGAAAAAAACAAATTGCTTGAGAAAATAGGGGTTAACAATATTATCCTCACAATGATAATGCTGGTATTTAGTGTGTTTGGAGCTGTTTTTGGAATGAGTGAAGAAACAATTGCCTTTATAATTATTCTTGTTCCTCTATCCATATCAATGGGGTACGATTCAATTGTTGGAGTTAGTATAAGTTTTGTAGCAGCCGGACTAGGTTTTGCCGGAGCTGTATTAAACCCATTTACAATTGGGATTGCCCAGGGTATTGCAGATTTGCCACTTTTTTCGGGCTTTGCCTACCGTCTTTTTTGTTGGTTTGTAATTAATTTGGTTGGGATTATATGGATATTGAGATACGCAGCAAAGATTAAGAAAAACCCTAAACTGTCGCCCGTTTATGAAACTGATGATTACTGGAGAAAAAGACATGAGTCGGACGCAAATGAGGTTGTTGATTATCATACACCGCGCTCTGCATGGTATGCTTTTATTATTCTTTCCATTGGTTTGTTTATATTTTCCTGGATGTACCCAACAACGGAAATGAAAATTGGAAATTCAATAAGTATTTTTCCGGCTGTTCCAATCTCAACAATTCTATTTATTATCATGGGGATAATAAGTCTAAAAAAATCCGTTCATTTTTTCATCCTCAACATACTCCTTTTCACCATTGTGTTTCTTATTGTTGGTGTAATGGGATATGGCTGGTACATTGAAGAAATTGCAAGCTTATTTCTTGCCATGGGTCTCTTCTCGGGTATTGCCTTTAATTATCATGCCAATGAAATAACAAAGCAATTTTTAGAAGGAGCCAGAGATATAATGTCGGCAGCATTAATTGTTGGATTGGCCGGTGGTATACTTGTTGTTCTTGAAGATGGAAAAATTATCGATACAATATTGCATAGCGTTTCCTCATCAATGGAGGGAATGGGCAAATTAGGTACAGTAAGTGTAATGTATGTGATTCAAAATATAATTAATGTTATAATCCCATCAGGGTCAGCTAAAGCAGCATTAACAATGCCTGTAATGGCTCCATTTTCTGACCTTGTAAATCTAAGTCGTCAGGCAACTGTTATGGCGTTCCAGTTTGGTGATGGCTTTACTAATATGATAACACCAACTTCAGGAGTACTAATTGGAGTTCTTGGAGTGGCAAAAATTCCTTATGACAGTTGGGTAAAATGGATAGGAAAGTTTATGATAGTATTATTAATACTTGGCTGGTTGTTGTTGATTCCTACTGTTACAATGAATTTGGATGGGTTTTAATTTATTATTTTTGAGGAAGTAAAAAAGGAAATACCTATATATACATACTCCTGAATACCTTCCGGAAAGTACGGAAGACTATTCGCACGGCACTGAAAACAAAACCAATAGCTTATAAAAATATTTAGTAACACTAAACTATGAAACAAAACATTGAAAATATCGAATTACAATTTTTAACAATAAATGACTATCAGGAGTTAAAAGATGCAATGATTGAGGCCTACTCAAATATGCCCGGATCATATTGGTTTGAATCCCATATTAAATCATTAATTGATAAATTTCCTGAGGGACAGGTTGTAATAAAAGTAAATGACCAGTTGGCCGGATGTGCATTATCCATAATTGTTGATTATGATAAATATGATGATAAACATACTTACATGGAAATTACCGGAAATTATACTTTTAGCACCCATACCCCTAATGGTGATGTACTTTATGGAATAGATATTTTTATCAAACCTGAATTTCGGGGATTAAGACTTGGCAGGAGGCTATACGATTACAGGAAAGAATTATGTGAAAGGCTAAACCTTAAAAGTGTTGCATTCGGAGGAAGAATCCCCAACTACCACAAATATTCTGATACACTAACACCTAAAGAGTATATCGCCAGAGTAAGAAGGAAAGAAATACAGGATCCTGTATTAAATTTTCAGGTATCCAACGATTTTCATCCTGCAAAAATCCTTAAAAACTATCTTGAAGGCGATGAAGCATCAAATGAATATGCTGTTCTGCTTGAATGGGACAATATTTATTATGAAAAGAAAAACAAAAAGGCAAGTATTACAAAAAAACTGGTCAGGGTAGGATTAATACAATGGCAAATGCGCTCGTATAAAAATTTAGATGAATTGTTGCAACAAGCTGAATTTTTTATTGATGCTGTTTCGGGATATCGTTCAGATTTTGCATTATTCCCGGAATTCTTTAATGCTCCATTGATGGCTGAGAATAACCATTTAACAGAGCCTGAGGCCATAAGAGAACTTGCAAGACACACCTCCGGTGTTATTCAAAAATTTTCGGAATTAGCTATTTCCTACAACATCAATATTATTTCGGGAAGCCTGCCGGAAATTCAAAATGACAGACTTTACAATGTAGGCTATTTGTGTAAAAGGGATGGAACTGTTGAAAGATATGAGAAGATTCATATAACTCCAGATGAAATTAGAGTATGGGGAATGGAGAAGGGTAGCAAACTAAAGGTTTTTGATACCGACTGTGGAAAGATCGGGATTTTGATTTGCTATGATGTGGAGTTTCCTGAACTGAGCAGGTTGCTGGCCGAAGAAGGAATGGACATACTATTTGTCCCATTTTTGACCGATACACAAAATGGCTATTCAAGGGTAAGAAACTGTGCTCAGGCACGAGCTATTGAAAATGAATGTTACGTAGCAATTGCAGGATGCGTTGGAAACCTGCCTAAAGTACACAATATGGATATACAGTATGCCCAGTCTATGGTTTTCACTCCCTGCGACTTTGCATTTCCAGCCAACGGTATTAAAGCTGAAGCAACCCCAAATACCGAAATGATTTTGATCGCTGATCTCGACATTGGTTTGCTTAGGGAATTAAATCAATTTGGAAGCGTCAGAAATCTGAAAGACAGGCGCAAAGATATCTATGAATTAAAAAAAACAGTTGATGAGAATAAATAGTTGGTATAAGGCCTTTTTTAACTTTATTAGCAACAATTTTCCAATATTTGCGAAGTGAAAAGTTTTTCTTTTTCGGCCTCAAAAGAGGTTTAGATAGAGTAATGGAATTCTAAATTTTTAGGGGGAATAGCACCTATTCCACCCTATGCCTCCTCTTCGCCTGCTGCCTCAGCAATAAGTATGACTGCTTAATTTGCTCATCATCAGCATCTGGTTCTTCTTCAAGTACTTTATCCTTATATTCTGAATATGACATTGTTTCGATTTCATCAAGTAGCTCATTGAATTCCTCGTCTGTCATTTCATCTTCTTCAATTTCACCATCTGATAAGTCGGGGAACATGTCTTCTGCGCCAATAACTTCATATTCAAGTTTTGTTGACATATTGCGTCCGGTTTCGTCCCAATCGCGGTTTGGTTTGCATGCAAAGGAAGGCGAAGTTATTGACGTTTTCGAGAATCAGTCGCTACTTAAATTGCATGAGACAACTCATGTATTTTATATTAATTACATGAGTTATGTCATGTTTTTATTATCTTTGTAATAAAACAACTGCCATGAGCTTAATTAAACGTTACATTCTTGATGCAATACTAAGAAGATTGGAAAACAAAAATGACAATAAAATTATTATTATTTATGGAGCGCGACAAGTTGGAAAAACAACACTTGCAAAACAACTCCTAAGCAATTCAAACCTTAAAGCAGAGTATTTTAATTGTGACTATCTTGATATCCAAAACATGTTTTCGTATGAAAATGCTGGTAATCTGGAAAACATTATTAAAAACTATAGTCTTATTATACTTGATGAAGCACAACGGATAAACAATATAGGCATGGTATTAAAAATACTGCATGATGAATTCCCTAAATTAAAAGTTATTGCAACCGGGTCTTCTAGTTTCGAACTTTCGAATATGGTAAACGAGCCATTAACAGGACGAAAAGTTGTTTATCAGTTATATCCTTTTTCATACAATGAAATAACTTTAGGTTATTCTGCAATAAAATCAAGACGCGAAATAAACAGGATTTTACGCTTTGGAAGCTATCCGGCAGTTATCCTAAATGATGATTTAATAGCTCTGGAAAACCTAAACGAAATTACATCAAGTTATCTTTTTAAGGATATTCTTGAATATAATAATCTGAAGAAACCTAATGTGCTCTCAAATCTGTTAAAGCTATTATCTTTTCAAATTTCAAATGAAGTATCATATACAGAACTCGCAAACAAACTGCGCGTAGATCAAACAGTGGTACAACGCTATATTCAACTACTGGAAGATAGTTTCATTATTTTCAGGCTAAAAGCATATAAACGAAACCTGCGCAATGAAATTGGAAAAAGCAGGAAAATTTATTTTTGGGATTTGGGTGTAAGAAATGCCATTATTCAAAATACCAACGCTCTTGATTTCCGTAACGACCTCGGTGCACTTTGGGAAAACTTTTGCATAGCCGAAAGAGAAAAGCATCTGAATTACAACCAGCCACGCTTATCAACCTCATACTTTTGGAGAACATACAACCATAAAGAAATTGACTTGATTGAAGAAACCGGTGATTCATATAGTGCCATCGAATTTAAATGGAAACCCGGTAAACAAACCAAATTTCCTGCTGATTTCAAAAACACTTACCCAAACACAACTTTCAAAACAATTACACCCGACAATTTCGCATCTGAAATTTACAGCAAATAATTTGTAAAAGAGGGACTCAAATTACCAGAACCCCTCCTTTAATAAACCAAAAATTATCTATGCCTCCTCTTCGCCTGCTGCCTCAGCAATAAGTATGACTGCTTAATTTGCTCATCATCAGCATCTGGTTCTTCTTCAAGTACTTTATCCTTATATTCTGAATATGACATTGTTTCGATTTCATCAAGTAGCTCATTGAATTCCTCGTCTGTCATTTCATCTTCTTCAATTTCACCATCTGATAAGTCGGGGAACATGTCTTCTGCGCCAATAACTTCATATTCAAAACCTTCAGGTACTTCAAAAATATCAGCAGGTAGGTTTACGTCTATTTTGACATCTGTAGCTGTTTCAATGTCTTTTCCCATTTCAGATTTTAATGTCAGCCCATTCCACACCCATAGGCGGCTTCTTCCCTGTTTCCAGATCTCACATTCCTTACCGGCAACAACTTCATTACCTACAACTTCATACCCAAGTTTTGTTAACATATTGCGTCCGGTTTCGTCCCAGTCGCGATTTGGGTTTGCCAAAAAATATGCCATTGGATTATGAATTTTAACAGCCGACTTATTCTCAAAATCGATACTTACCATATCACTTCCTAATAAAAACACTGCTGTTTTCTTCGCCGATTTCTTTTTTGTCACAACATTATATTCACCAAACTTATAACCGCCCATGTCGATATAAACTGTTTTTGTCCCTTCATCAGAACCTTCCACCTTATATTCAACAATAGCCGATTCAAATCCATATCTTACATAATCCGCAGGATTTTTACTGGCCACATCGGCTTCATAACCATCTGTAAATTCCTGATATTTTTGAAGACCAATTAATGTATACTCCTCTCCCTTTTTCTCTGCTTCTTCGGCTTCCTGAATTCCCGGCTCAGCAGCTTCGGCAGCTTTATCAAGATGCTTATCGGCTTCTTCCATCCCCTTGTCTTCAGCTTTTTCTTTTTGTTTATCGGCATGCTCCATGCCAACTTTCTTATACTTATTCTTTATTTTTGACTGAATGCCAAACTGGGCATATGTTGTTGCCGAAAAAGCAACGGTAAATAGCACTGCTAAAAGAAGTAATTTTTTCATTTGTGTATCGATTAAATAATTAATTATCATTCATGTGTTAAAAGCATATTACTTGCCTACGGTAAACCTATAAGCATCAGAACCTTGGCCAACCACATAGCCTAAATATGGACCTTTGAAAAAAACTTTTTTCATGGGCATTATGGTTGTTACTATATCAACAGGCTCCCAGGTATGTCCCCCATCCTGCGTATGATATAATTTGGAGCCCTCCTCCATGGCGTCAACAGTAGCATAACCTTCTTCATTACTTAACATCCAAATGGAACCAAAATTATCGGCAGCTTCAACATTTACTTTCTCCCAGCTTTGGCCTCCATCATCAGTAATAAGCACCACGGCATATCCCTGGCTTTCACGACCAACCAACCAGCCTTTATTTTCATCCAGAAAAAATGCCCCATAAATATCATCATCGCGAGTGATTCCGGAGGCATTCAACTGAAGTGATTCCCAGCTTACACCCCCATCTTCTGAAAGCATAATATACTGACGTAATGGGTTACTTTGATCTTTAATATCATACACAACTCCTTTGTCGTTTCTAAAATAAATTTTAGGATGGGCCGGAAAATCTTCATAGTAATAGGGTATAGAAATTGTGGCTTCCGGTTGGAAATCACCAGATACTGCCAGTGCCCTGCGGATGCTGTAGCTTGTTTCATTAATTCTATGGCCTGTGGCCATTAAATAACCACTTGCGCTAATGGCAATACTTTTCACTTCAGTATCCTCATAAGTTAACCCCCCAATAGGAGGTGGGCCAAACTCCCACCAAAGAATCTGTCCCCAATCATAGGAAGTGCGCACTTCTCCCGTAATTGTTCTAACAAGAATTTCATTTTCATTAAGGAAAAGTAAATTCTTTAGTGTTGTGGGTGCCTCTAATCCTGTTGGCGTTATTTTTTCCCAGCTTGCTCCACCATCGGTAGTATGAAGCGCATATCCGTCAAAGCCATAGCCTGTTCCGCCGGTCATCCAGCCTTCGTTTTCGCTCGCAAAAAACACATCGGTGTTGATGGTTTCATTGTTTTGGTTCAAAGTGCTCAAATCGACCACTTCCCAAACGGCATCCAAGAGGCTGATGGTGATAGTGTCGGAAGCCACCGGTAATCCACCGATAACATCGTTTACAATCAGTGTATGTTCGCCATAGGTGGAAGATGCTGTATTCCAGGTGTATTCCCATGGCTCTTGTGTAAGTGTAGAAATAAGGGACCCGTCAACCAGAAATTCCACCTGAGCTGGGGTAGCCCCCGTAACCCTGGCCTTTAAAAGTACCTGGCTTCCCAAGGATAACCAGTTGCCATCAGCCGGGGATTCAAAAAAAATTCCGGTGGTCAATGGTTCATCTTCCAGGTGCATAAGCGTTTGTTCGAACAAGCATATCGAGTCTCCCCACTTGTCTTCAAAAATAAGCACATCAACTTTTATTCCGGCTTCTGCTTTTACGCCCACCTTGTAATCAAGATCCCAGTTATTGGTTCCGGTTTGAATATCTGCATCTAATTTAGCACACGCAGTTACATTGGTATAAGGACCGGCTATCCCATACAACATCAAACTAACTTCAGGACCTACGTTGGCTTCTACATGAGCCGATATATCCATTACGGGAGGGTAATAATCATAGGTAAATGTTTTTTCTTTAATCATTCCCCAGCCATCGGCATCGGTATATTTAGCTCCTAAACGGCCATTAAATGACTCGGATGCTCCGGTGGAAAATTCAGCGGTAAGCGTTCCGTCCACTGCTATAAACAACTCTATTTTTGGAATAAAAACTACCGGCACAGGCCCAACTGAAAAAGTCCAGGGTTCAAAATAATAGGTCGCAAATGGAATACGTTTTTTAATACTTGCTCCATATTGCGAGGTGATATTGATGGAGGCGCTTTGATTTATTTCAACACCTGATTCAAACAACGTTACAAATACCTCTGGAGGGGCTATATTCCAGTCCCAATCGAATTTAAAAAACACTTCGATATCTAATGCAGTACTACCTGCTACAGTAATTTTGTCATTTCCGGAGCCAAATTCCATGTCGTAATCCATGTCAAAAACTGTAAAGTCGGTATTTTTTAGGGATTTCAATTTCACCCCGTCGGCCAGATCCATACGGACAATCTGGCTGGTTTTTAACTTGCCACTATTGAAATCAATGCTTCCCTGCAGGATGGCTTCGGTGAGTCCGGCCTGACGGGTAGTTACGTTGGTTTCGCCTTTTGTCTTTTCAATTCCGGTTATCATACGCAAATAGCCATAACGGGCCAAATTGGAGCCACTATCCACAAGAATGTCACCCACTTTAAAACCACCAATTAACCCGCTTTCACCTGAAAATGTAAAAGTAAAATTAGTGGTATCGATTTGAGTGATGGCTGCCCTGGTTTCTAAATCCATCACTTTGGTGATGTCAGCTACAATTACTCCTGAGGGTTCTGGCTCGGGTTCCGGATCATTGGTTTTCTTTTTGCAGGCAAACGGAAGGATGAGAATTCCTAAGGCAAGAAAGATTAGAAGAAGCTTTTTCATTATACTGTTTTTGAAATGAGGTTAATTTAATGCAGTGACAAAGGTATAATGACAGACTGAACGCAGGCAGAAATATCTGGAATGAGAGACTTCGCTGCGCTCAGTATGACAAAAAGAGAACAATTATCTTGCAGAGGTGTTTCCATAATTTCCATAAACCTTTGGCCAACCGCTGGTGGCAAGTCCATTACCATCGCCTTTAAAACAACGCACTTTGCTTTGCTCAGAAGAAACGCTAATAATATTACCCTGATGGTTAAGTACAGGTGGATGAAGATTACCATATTCAATACCTGCACCGGTTTCTGCATTTTCTTTCCAGTTTAATGTCCCGTTTGATTTAACAGAATACAAACCAAACAACTGGGCATCGTAAAAGTCACCATTTGATGAAATAACAGGAGCAGAACCAAAAGCCGGGTTGATCAGCATTCCGTCATTAATACTACTTTCCCATACTACACTTCCATTGCTGCTCAGTTTTACCAGATCACCTTTTCCAATAAGGATATCATTGTCAGAGGTAAGGGTCATACCGCTGGCATAACCATTATAGCTATCATCAAGCACAATTTCCTTAACAAGTTGGCCCTGAGGCGAAATAATCAAAATATTTTCTTCTCTTAAATATATATTTCCATCATCGCCAATAGGCAGTTGCATGGCATCAATATAACCCCTGCTTCCCATGGTACTTTTACCTGAACCGTATTGATAAGCCCAAATGGAATCGCAGGAAGAGCCCATATCATCATAACGAAACAGATATTCGCCATCATGAAAATACAAAGCATTGCCTGCTACACTTAGGGTAAAACTGGCACCTAAAACCGGACCTTGTTGAATCCAAATTTCGTTACCATCAAAATCCAAAGCCATCAGGAAACTGGTCCAGAACTGACCTGTTGAGACATAAACTTTGTTGTTGTTCACTGCAACCATCGGAATCCAGGTAAAATCATAATCCTCTTCCAGGTTTTTCTCCCAAAGCGTATTTCCATTAGAAGCATCAACACAATAAATTGCAGTAGGGCTTTCGGTTGCAACAAAGACTTTTCCGGAAGAATAAGTTGCTTTAGTTGTAGATGCTGCCGCAAACTCATTTCTCCATAATTCGCCTCCATCTTTATTTAGACCTATGGTAACTACTGTGGCCCCATCTTCTTTCACCATAGCAAAATAGATGTTGTCATTGTCATCAATTGCAGGTGTAACATCGGCCATGCTACCAAAACCAAGGTCATAGCTCCAAAGTTCCGGGTGATCACCTGTTCCCGGATCAGGATCAGGAATAATCGGGTCGCCGTCTTTATTACAAGATGTAATTGCAAATGCCAGCAGCATAATAGCAATTGTTGTTCTAAATAATTGTTTCATAATTTTTTAAGATTTATTAATTAATAATTTTATAATTTTCGGGAAGTTTAAATTTGGATTCGGGTACATCAATTCCTGTATGTATTTCAACAGCTTCCATTTTCATTTGGATATTCATAATTACCATTTGCGACTTTAATATGATATTGTTCCAAACCCACATAGTGCCGTTTTCCCCTGAATATCTGTTGCATAGTACCCCAGATACTTTTTCAGTTCCTTCCTTGAAATATCCCATACTCTTAAGCATTTCAGATGAAACAATATTATGTATGCAATTGATAAGGGTATCTTTAAGCGGGTAACGTTTAGCAGTACGCTCACTTGTATTAAGAACCAGCATTGAATCAGAACACAAAATTTTAAGGACAGAATCACAAACAATACGTCCAGTACTTTCGTGGCAAACTGTTTTTAAAACATAAATGCTACTCCCGTAATCATCAAAATATATTTCCTCTGTACCAATCACCCTACCTTCAAATTGATATTTAATCATACCCGACTTAATGGGATAATTATTAAGGTCTTGAACAGATTGATTAAAGAAAGGACTAAATAGTAAGGCAATCATGAGAATTAAATAATTCATAACTAAGATTTATTTGTAGGGCATTTTTTGGATTAAACAGGGAGTAAAAATGTTTGTGCACCAACTATTTTAGCATAAAAGTTGCACCAAACTTAATTGATGACAATGTCCCATATCCTACTTCAGCAAACAAACCGAATCCATTTTTCAGCATCATCCGTCCGCCTACAAATGCTTCTCCATAAGGTGATAAGCGTGTTTTCCTTTCAAGGTCAGTAAAGTCATTATTTATTACATAATCCGACCATGTCCTGAAACCAAAACCGGCTCCGGCATATGCATCCCATTTTTCACTTTTAAATGTCTGCAAATGCCAAATTGCACGTGGCCCAAAGGCTATTTGGTTATAATTATAACTTTCGTCCCACAACGAATAAGAGTAAGTTGAATATTTATAGGCAACAATTGCCCCAACTGATAACAAACCAATATCCCCCGTTGGTAATATTCCTAATTCACCACTTACGTTAATTGATGGAATAAATCCATTGCCCGATAAAACGCCAATACCAGCATTAAGAGCAAGGCCACCCTTATTAAAAACATATTGTGATTGTCCAACTATGCCAATCACCACTAGAAGCGATACTAAATAGATTTTTTTCATTCTTAATAATTATTAATGATTAGTTACTAAAATTGAATGCCTGAATTAAACATCAGGATTTCATTCGATTTGATTTGGCAAATCACTTAATAAATACGAGAATATCTCTCACCCGAAAGGGTGATTTTGAGTAAATATTGAGGTTTTGTTAGAATTCAAATATATTATATGATATTGTTTTTTAGCCTTTTATAGATATTGCTAATTTTTTTGGCAGAGGAATAATAATAATTTCACAAAAAGCCGTAATTCCAATTACCTTTTAAAGCAACGAATTTCTTATGAAAGAAAGCTTAAGATACTGATAAATTCAAATTGAAAAGCTTAGACTATATCAACCCGCTTTAAGGCCTCAACACGGTTTTTCACATCAAGCTTAACATAAATATTTTTAATGTGG
>ERZ891376.335-NODE-335-length-12555-cov-7.248240_pt1 | contig 12555 bp, 10 predicted proteins | sample MGYA00520906_ERZ891376 | MGnify/ENA primary metagenome ERZ891376 (study PRJEB32303, sample SAMEA104408695) | aquatic metagenome | biome: Brackish water; feature: Chemocline; material: water | place: Baltic Sea | collected 2014-10-18T08:59:00 | depth 139 m ...
GCTGAAGGCCCTCATGGATTTTTCCAACCTGGGAGCCGGGTTGCACCTTGCCATGCATGATTTGAAAATCAGGGGGGGCGGCAATATCCTCGGTTTTTCCCAGTCAGGACATATTTCAGCAGTGGGGTACGAACTTTACCTCAGACTGATTGAAAGAGCCGTCACGGAATTAAAAGGCGAACAATGGCAGGACGAGGTGAATCCTGAGATTAATATCAACATTCCGGCATTTCTGCCCGGCGACTATATCATGGATACGGACGTGAGGTTAAATCTTTATCGACGTCTTTCCATGCTCATTGATAATTCCGAGCTGGATGAAATGATCCGGGAAATTCACGACCGTTTCGGAAACCCGCCGCCGGAGGTCGAAAATCTGCTGGCCTTGATGTCCATCCGTCTACGGTTGAAGCGGCTTCGCATCAACAAATTGGATATGGGCAAAAATAAGCTGACCCTTACTTTCCTTGAGGACAGCGTTCAGAACGGAGAACATCTGGTAAAACTGGCGAATGAGCGCCCCAACCGATATCGATTCCTCCCCGACAACAGACTCAATATCCATACGGGGTCGATCATATTACCAAAAGATTTCCAAAAAGTTGAACAAATCCTGGATCAGTTAACCCCTTGATCGACCGGTTTTCCTTTGTTTGACCTTTCGATTGAAAAATATGCTTGCTTTTTCCCACGTCCTTGCTACTTTAAGGGGTTCTCAGGTTTTGTATGCCAGCACTTTGTTTTTTTGATCCAATACCACTAACAAATGGACCATCGGGCTGTTGTTAAAAATATATCAATTGTTTTTTATGGGGCCTTTTTTCTGCTTCTGGGGGCTTTTTGTCCGTTTATTATTTCCGGTTGCGACCGCTTCGATTTGAGCTCCGGACCGGTCGTCATGGTTGTTGGAGATCAACGGTTCACGGCGGATGTCCTGAAAAAGGACCTGGTTTTTGCCACTGAAGATCTGCCCATTTCAACCCGGAATGCAAAACAGGTCAGAAGTCGATTGCTTGATCACATCATAGACCGGTACCTGATGTTGGAATACGCGAGGCAAAATGGCATTGTTGTTTCCGAGGATGAGTTTCAAGCGCATCTGAACGGAATCAAAGAAGGATACTCGGAAAACCGTTTTGAACAGGTGCTGCTTCGAAAATCAGGCGATCCCGAGGCCTGGGCAAAGCGGCTCAGGGAACAGCTTATCATCGAAAAGGTTATCAAATCGGTTACCAAAGATATGGCGCCCCCCGATTACAAAGAAATAAAGGCCTATTTTGAATCGGCCCCAAACCATTTTAAGGCCCCGGACAGGGTAAAATTCAGGCAGATTTTCTGTCGATCCCGAAAACAAGCCAGGCAACTCCATGCAAGAATTCGCGGGGGTGAATCTCTGGCGGATCTGGCCCGGGAACACTCTGAAGGCCCTGAGGCGGAAAATGGTGGTGAAGTGGGTTGGATCGCCAAAGGCACTCTGGATAAAAACCTTGATAAAACGCTTTTTTCACTGGCACCCGGTGATTTAAGCCCGGTGACGAAAGGACCCTCGGGATACCATATTGTTGAGGTCATATCCCGTCGCCCCGCCGGATTCCAGGCATTCTCGGAAGTCATTGGCGAAATAGAACAAACGCTTATTCAACAGAAAATGGAATCGTTTTGCAGAAAATGGGTTCAAAGTCTTCGCACTGATATACGAGTCAAAATCAATCAAAAAGAAATGGATACATTGGAGTTTTCCTGAATGAAAAAATCGACCCTTCTTATCTTGATACTCCTGGCTTTCGGGGGAAATATTATTCTCTTGGAAAAGGCTTATGGTGAAATCTACAATCGTGTGGTGGCCATTGTTAATGCGGATGTGGTGACATTATACGAACTCGATACACGAATGAAAGAATTGACCGGTATGACTCCTGAAGCGCTCAAAAGAAAATCCGAGGGGCAGTATATTGATACACGCAGAAAAATTCTTGAACGGCTGATCGAAGAAAAAATTGCCATTGAGAAAATCCAGGAATTAGAGATCAAGGTGCAACCCAAAGAAGTGGATGCGACCATCGAAAAGGTCAAGACGGACAACAAATTGACCCAGGAGGATTTGGTTGCTGCGCTGAAAGAGCAGGGACAGACGTATGAGCAATATCGAAAAATGCTCAAAACAGAGCTCGAAAGGATGCGACTGATCAATCATGAGGTCAAAAGTAAGATTATCATCAGGGAAGAAGAGCTGAAAGAATATTATGACCAACATACAGATGAATTCAGCACCCAGGGGAAAGTTCATCTTGCCATGATTTTTCTAAAACAGGAAGATCCGGCCGACCCGGAAGAATCCCGTGCACTGAAGCAAAAAGCGCGCAAAATCATTCAGAAAATCAAAGCCGGTGAAGATTTCGGTAAACTGGCCAAGGAGTTTTCCAACGGTCCAGGGGCAAATGAGGGGGGCGACCTCGGGGTGTTCAAGATATCCGAGCTCAATCAAGAAATGGCTGCTACCGTCAAAGACCTTTCCTCCGGGGAAGTGGGGAACCCCATTATCGGGCCCAACGGAATACAGATCATCAAAGTGGTGGAAAAAGACAAAGGTGGTGAAAAATCATTCGACCAGGTTAAAAATTCCATCAGTTCCACCCTTTACCGAAAAAAGCTGGACCAGGCGTATGCCGAATGGATCAAGGATTTAAGGGAAAAAGCATACGTCAAAATCATCTTTTGAACACTCAAGGTCATTCAATATGGGTCAAGATAATCAACAGCCATTGAATGCTGAAACGGATGATTGGATCTTTTCTTCCGGCATTTCCCTGGGGGCGCTGCTCAAGAAAGAAAGGGAAAAAAAGGGGCTCAGCCACACCCAGATTTCCCAGCAGATCCGTGTGAGGCCCCGCTTTCTGGAGGCCATTGAAAATGAAGAATGGGATCTGCTGCCCTCGCTCGCCCTTGTAAAGGGATTCATCCGATCATATGCCCGCGTGTTGGCTCTTGACGAAGAGCGCATTGTCGAACTCTATGGCGAAGAAGCAAGGGGAGACGATTTTCCGGAAAAATTTGTTTTACCGTCCATTCCCCAAAGGAAAATATGGCCGTTTGTGGTGGGTGGCCTGCTGGTGTTCCTGGTTGCAGTGTCTGGCTTTTATGCATGGATGGCCTATTCAACCGACTCAAAAGGAGGTACTGACACACGGACCATCAAGGAGCAAACCTCTCTGGAAAGAGATAAGCTGACCGTTCCGGATGCACAACCGAAAATCGGAACGGCGTCTCCTGATGAAAAAAGAGACCTATCAAAAGCTGACACGAAATTTACAACGGGTGTTTCAGCGGTGAATCTTGAAACACAGGAAAAATCGGACGAGCCTGAAATATCACCACCGGTGCTACCCACGACCCAAAATGCCCATGGAAATGAGCCCAAGGTGGAAACAATACCCGCTTCTGAGGCGACTGAAACTTTTGAACTGCTGCTGAAGGGTCATGTGACAGAAAGAACATGGTTAAGAATATCAATTGATGGCCTGGAACCGAAAGAGTATACATTTGGCCCGTCAGACAAACCTGAATGGAAGGCGGAAAGGGATTTTGAACTGCTGATCGGAAATGCCGGCGGCATTATCCTTGAGTTCAACGGCAAAAAAATGGATAATCTCGGGAAGCAGGGGCAGGTGGTTCGAATCAAACTTCCCAAGGATGAAGAAAGGAATACGGCAAGAGACTGAAAATGGAAAATATTTTAGAAATTTTTGAAACCAGGGGATTCTTTGAGCAATCCACCGACAAAGAATCCCTTTCGCAAATGCTTTCAGAACCCACCACCTGCTATATCGGCTTCGATCCGACGGCCAAAAGCCTCCATGTGGGGAGCCTGCTTCCCATAATGAGTCTGATGCATATGCAAAATGCCGGTCACCGGCCGGTTGCGCTGGTGGGGGGCGGTACAGCCCTGGTAGGAGACCCCAGCGGAAAAACCGAGATGCGCCGGATCATGAGTCGAGAAGAGATCAATGATAATGCTCTGGGCCTGAAAAAACAGCTTTCCAATTTCATTGATTTTAACGGTGAACGTGCCATCATGGCCAACAACGCTGATTGGCTGACGGAACTGAGATATGTGGATTTTCTGCGGGATATCGGTCGACATTTCAGCGTAAACCGGATGCTTGCCGCTGAAAGCTACAAGATGAGAATGGAAACCGGCCTCAGCTTTATCGAATTCAACTATATGCTGTTGCAGGCCTACGATTTCTGGTACCTCTTCAAAAACTACGACTGCCGTCTTCAGATGGGGGGAAACGATCAGTGGGGCAATATCCTGGCCGGCGCCGATCTGGTAAGACGCCTGGAGGGTGAAATTGTCCATGGACTCACCTTTCCCCTTTTGACCACCACTTCGGGCATTAAAATGGGCAAAACCCATAAAGGCGCGGTCTGGCTGGATAGTGAAATGACGTCGCCCTATGACTATTATCAATATTGGGTCAACCAGGATGATGGCGACATCGGCAGGTTCCTGTCCATATTTACACTGCTGGATATGGAGGAAATAAAGCGGCTTCGGAAACTGGAAGGGGCTGAGATCCGGGAAGCGAAAAAAGTATTGGCTTATGAGGCAACCCGGTTGTGCCACGGCAAAGAAAATGCGGATCAAGCCCGGGCTGCGGCCGAAGGGTTGTTCGGACAAAATAAGGGAATTTCCGATGAATCCGTTCCCAGATATGAAATTGAGCCGGAAGCCCTTGAAACGGGTGTACCGGCCTTCATCCTCTTTGAAAACGCCGGCCTTTGTAAGACCAGAGGAGAAGCACGCAGGCTGATTTCACAGGGGGGCGGCTATTTAAATAACCAGAAAATCTCCGTGTTTGATCAGAGGGTCAGTGCAGATGATTTGGGGGAGGACGGGTTGCTGTTGCGGGCAGGGAAAAAACGGTACATGAAGGTCGTTTCCGGCGCTCGGTAGAAACGGACAGGTTCACGAATGTGAACCACTTAAGGGTCTTTCATTATGAAAAAAAAGGGAAACAAAGCCGGTTCAAAAAAAACAAAGGGCAAAAAGCCCAGCCGAAAACCGGTCCGGAAGCACGCCGATCTTGCGCCCGTGGTACAGCGCTCGGATACCGCGCTGGTCCCTTACGATCCACTTCAAATATATCTTCTTGAAATCAAACAGTATAACCTGCTGACCCGTGAAGAAGAGACGGAACTGGGCACCAAAATCCAGGAATATAACGATGATGATGCGGCATTCATCCTTGTGACATCAAACTTGAGACTGGTTGTGAAAATTGCCATGGATTTTCATCGGTACTGGACAAAAAACCTGTTGGACCTCATTCAAGAAGGGAATCTGGGCCTGCTACAGGCTGTGCGAAAATTCGACCCATACCGTGGCATCAAGTTTTCCTATTATGCTTCTTTTTGGATTAAGGCTTATATCCTAAAATTCATAATGGATAATTGGAAAATGGTGAAAATTGGAACGACCCAGAGCCAGAGGAAGCTGTTTTTCAACCTTGCCAAGGAAAGGGACAAACTTATTGCCCAGGGTTTTGCCCCCGAACCGCGCTTGCTGGCTGAGAGACTGGATGTCAAGGAGTCGGAAGTGGTTGAAATGACCCAGCGGCTGGGCGGGTGGGAAGTTTCCCTCAGTGCACCGGTGGGTGAGGATTCCAGGGAATCCTACGGCTCTTTTCTGCCTGATCCCGGAATGCCCGTTGACGACATGCTGTCCAATGACGAAAACAAAAATCTGCTGACGAAAAGCCTGTTGGAATTTCGCAAAACATTATCCGGAAAAGAAGCCGATATCTTTGATAATCGAATCCTGGCTGAAAAACCGTTGACCCTTCAGGATCTGGGTAATAAATATAAGATTTCCCGGGAAAGAATTAGGCAGATTCAGGAAAAGATCATCAAAAACATTCGGAAATGGTTGAAAGAAAAGATTCCGAATTTTGAGGAGGAATACTCGGATTTTCTGAAATAACATTGTCTTTTTTACCAGAGATTCCGGTTTGAATAAGCGCCTATGAAATCGACGTTCACAGCATTTGGCGGTCTGTTACCTGCGCACAGGGTTTTGAGCCCTTTGCTTTTGTGGGTCCTTTTTGTCGTTGGCCCGACCGGTTGCGCCACAGTCAACGACCGAGGTCCTCAAAAAGCGACCCATCCAGTGGTTGAGGCCACCGAACCCAAAACGGTTCGTCCCGAGGAACCGGACGCGACCCAGAAAGCCTATGAGCAGTTTGCCCTGGCCTCTGTGGCTTTGAACCAGGGCCGTTACCAGGATGCCCAAAAGCATCTTGAAAAAGCCATTCAAAACGATCCCGATTCGGTTTATATGAATACCAAAATGGCCATTTTGCTGAAAGGGCTCAAAAAATATCCCGAAGCATTGGCCTATGCCCGTAAAAGCATCGGAATGGACCCTCAAAACACCCACACACTTACCTTGCTGGGAGACTTGTATACACTGACGGGCAAAGATGAACTCGCCATTGCGGAATACCGGAATGTCCTTAAACAAGATCCTGACAATAAGCGGGTAAGGCTTCTTCTAACCACTATCCTGGTCAGAAAAAACCAATTCAAGAACGCCTTGGCGCAGCTGGATATTCTGATCAAGCAGGACCCTGAACTGGTCATTGCTTACTATTATCAGGGTAGAATCAACCTGGAGATGGGGCGCTACAAAGCGGCTGAAAAATCGTTGGACGAAGCGCTGAAGCGCAATAAGACACTGGAACCAGCACTGTTTGACAAGGCAACGCTCTATCAAATTACCCAGCGGGACCGGAAAGCGGTTAAAGCCTATGAAAGCCTGCTTTCCCTCTATCCCGACAATATCCCCGCCCGAGAGAGGCTGGTGGAGGTATACTTGAAACTGGGTCAAAAAAGTGACGCAGCCCATCAGGTGGAACAGATCAAAAAGCATTCAACCCCCGGTGAACCGGAACGGCAGGTCCTGGGCCTGATCTATCTGAAGCAGGGTAAAATCGATGAATCTATCGCTGAGCTGGATCTGATCGTTACGGCATGGCCCAAGGACTACAAATCGCGATATTATCTGGCCACCGCATATGAAGAGAAGGGAGATAACGACAAGGCGCTCACGCAGTTCAAGTTGATTGATCAGAACTCAAAGTATTACCAGAACGCTCAGATGCACATTATACATCTGCTCATCCTTGAAGAAAAATTTGATGAAGCACTGAAGATCCTGGAGCGATTGATGGCGCAGGACCGAAACAACACGGATTTGGTTCTCATGCTGGCCGCCATCCATGAAGCACAGGAAAAATATGATGAGGCGATTGATGCCATTAAAGAAGGCCTGAAGTCTGATGAAAACAATGTTAGCCTTCGATTTCGCCTGGGTGTACTGTTGGACAAGGCCGGTAAAAAAGAGGCCTGTATTCAGGAAATGCGATCACTGTTGAAAATTGATCCCGACAATGTGGATGCGCTTAACTATATCGGTTATACCTATGCCGAACAGGGTGTCCGGTTGGACGAGGCCCTGTTCCTGATTCAAAAAGCCCTGAAATTAAAACCCAACAGCGGTTATATAATCGACAGTCTGGGGTGGGTCTATTTTCAAAAGGGCCAATATAAAAAAGCGGTCGCCGCCCTTTTGAAAGCGGCAACCTTAACGGGGGAAGATCCCACCATTCAGGAACATCTTGGAGATGCCTACCGTCAGTTAAAAGAATACAAAAAGGCCCTTCAATATTACGAAAAGGCCCTCTCTTTAGAGCACCCGGAGGAAACACGGATAAAAGAAAAAATTGCCGAGGTGCGTGAACGTTTGAAGACAGAAAATTGAATTTCGCCAAAATCCATGTGGAAATCAGAACGCTTTTGACGGTTTCAGCATTTCTTGCTATTCAGTGCTGTACCCCTTTAACCGTTAAGCCCCCCTCTCCTGCCTTAGACGAAAAAAGGGTTGCAGCTCTGGTGTCTGCCTTTTCGGCGCAGGAAAGCGTGGCAAAAACGTTTTTTTTCTCTGGCACGCTGATCTTTAAAAACCAGGATACTGAAAATGCCGTTCAGATCCTGATGATCACGGATGCAACTCTTCGGGCAGGAACCGATGATAGGGCAGGCACGGGGGCCTGCCCCTACGGGCGAATGAAAATTGAAATCACCCACCCCTGGGGGAAACCCCTCACGCATATATTAATAGAGGGCCAGCGACTCCAAATTCTGGATTTTACTGAAAAACGCGTTTACAGGGGCAGTTTGAAAAGCAAACGCCTTTCCCGGCGTATCCCGGTTCCCCTCAATCATTCAATACTGTGGTCCCTTGCAAGGGCATTTCCTGCCCTGCTCAAGCACCGGGAGACCGGATCGATGGCTGAAAACCAATTCACCCTTATTGATTCCATGGGAGATAAAGTTCAGCATTTTGAACTCTATTCGGCTGAACCGCTTCCACACAGGGTATGCTTTTGTAAACAAAATGCGACCATTGCCTTTTCTGATTTCGAAGATGATGACGGCATTCTCTATGCGCGACAGGTGAGTTTCCATGGCCCCGATCATAAGGTCTCGCTGGAGATTGAAATCGACCGGATGACCTTTAACACACCCCTTCCAAAAGCGGTGTTTTCCATTGAAGCACCCCCTGATTTTAAGACTGTCCATTTAGAGGACGACCATCCGGAGCATTAGGTTTGGATATCTCTTTTGTTATCGTCAACTGGAATACCAGGGCTTTGCTGCTTACTTGCCTGTCGTCCATTTACCAAACGTCAACGGATATGGATTTTGAGGTCTGGGTGGTGGACAATGCGTCTTCGGACAGAAGCGTTGCCGCTGCAAGGACGACCTATCCGGAAATTCACGTTATTGAAAACACCCGGAACCTGGGATTTGCTGCCGCCAACAACCTGGCCTTTGCCCAAATGCGGGGCCGGTATGCCGTATTGATTAACACCGATGCCCGGCTGATGGCAGGTGCCATTAGAAACCTCTTTGATTTCATGGAAGAGGTACCGGATGCATCAATGGTCTGCGGGCAATTGCTCAATGAAGACGGTTCAAAACAGAATTCCATTGCCCCCTTTCCCACGCTGCTTTCCCTGATTTCCAACGAGACCCTGCTGAGGCTTTTATTTCCTCAACAATACCCCAGCAAAAGAAAACACTATACCGCTCCCATAGTGGTGGATTCCTGTATCGGGGCCTGCATCATGGTTCGAAAAAGCACCATGGACCAAGTGGGTTTTCTGGATGAACGGTATTTTTTCTTTCTTGAGGAAACGGATTGGGCTTATCGCATGAAACTGGCGGGATGGAAAGTCTATTTTGTTCCCACGGCGCAAATCTTTCATGCCCAGGGAAAAACTGTCGGCGGCGGTGTTTCTGCACGGATACTGTTTTATCGTTCCAGGTATCAGTTCTTCGAGAAATGGCATAAAAAATCCTACGGCCTGGTTCGCCTGTTCGCTTTTTCCCGTTTGTTGGTCAATACCCTATTGAACCTTTCAGCCGTGGGATTCACCTTGGGATTGAACAAGCGACTCAAGAAGAAACTGAAGATTTACACAAAACTGGTGCAATGGCACCTCAAAGGGTGCCCCTAGAAGAAAGAAATGGAAACAGCACAGCTTTTGAAAGGAACCCCGTCACTGCCGAAGGATAACGGTCCCATCCTGCTCATCCAGCTTGGAGATATCGGAGATGTGGTACTGACCCTGCCCACCATAGGAATATTGGGAAGGGCCTTAAAAAAGCGTTCCCTGGTTGTATGTGTCAGGGAACATGCCCGGGAATTGATGGAGGATTGTCCCTTTGTCCACCATGTCCTGTCCATCAATAAACAAAGCCGGAAATTCCCGGAGGAACTGGCCCATCAGTTTCAGTTCTTAAGGGATCTTCGAAAATGCCGATCCACTCTGACCATCGAACTGCGAACGGGCACCCGGGGTGCAGTGATCGCCCTGCTTTCAGGTGCGCACACCCGGATCGCTCGTTATGCCAATGACGGAACCCTTTGGCGGAACCGCCTTTTTACCCACCTTGTAAGGCCTATCCGTGAAAACATTCAATACGCGGCCCAGCACAACTTGAATATCATGGCCCCTTTTGGGCTCACTGAAGAGGACCCCAGACCGAACATTTCGGTCCCCCATCACCGCCGCGAAAAGGCAGAAGCCATTTTTAGAAAGGCACAAATTCCACGGGACAAACCCATGGTGGCGGTCCATCCATTTTCACTCTGGAAATATAAGGAATGGCGGCTTTCTGAAATGGCCGCCCTGCTGGATCGGGTCCAGACTGAATACCACTGCAATTTTGTGATTACCGGCGCCCCCAATGAAAGAACACGGGCCAAAGATCTCATTGGCATATGTGACCGAAAACCCTATAATCTGGTGGGGGGGACCTCCATTGGGGAACTTCCCGCCGTCCTTGAGGCATGCAGCCTCTTTATCGGTGTGGATACAGCTGCCCTGCACATTGCCGCAGCCGTAGGGATTCCCACCGTGGGTATATTCGGCCCGTCGTCGTGGACGAACTGGGCACCCAGGGGGCGTGACCATCTTGTCGTAAAAAAAGATCTGCCCTGTCAGCCCTGCAGCCAAAAGGGTTGCGAGAGTTCGGAGAAAAGCCGCTGTCTGGATGAATTGACTGCGCGGGAGATACATATATTGATGAAGAGGATGTTGGAGACAACCCTGGCCAGGAAGTCTGAGATGCATTGAATGGGAGAAGACGCCTCAAATGTCGAAAGAGAACCATAAAAACCCTCGGGAAAAAACCTTTTTCAGCAATAAAAACGGCATTGTACTGGCCACCATAGGCGTGCTGGTAACGGCCATGTTCTTATACTTTTTGGGCCTCGACAGTTATCCATTATTGGATCCTGATGAAGGGCGTTATGCTGAAATTCCCCGTGAAATGCTGGAAAGTGGCGATTTCATAACCCCTCGGCTTAATTATGTAAAATACTTCGAAAAGCCCCCTCTTTTCTATTGGCTCACGGCAGGGAGCATGGCGCTTTTCGGCCAGAAAGAGTGGGCTGTTCGTCTGGTGCCGGCTATTGCCGGGTTTCTGACCCTCCTGCTGATTATGGGGCTGGGCAAAAGAATTTTTGATGGGCGAACCAGCGTCATGGCAGCCTGGATTTATCTCACCAGTGTGATCCCCACGGTTCTGGCGCGGCTGCCGATTATCGATGGGGTTTTCAGCCTGTTTCTGACCGCCACCTGGGGAACCTGGTGGATGGGGTATAACGCACGAACAAAACCGTCAAGGAGAGTTTGGTATTGTATATCCTGGGCCTGTCTCGGCCTGGCGGTCATGACCAAAGGCATTGCGGCCATTGCCCTGACGGGATTGATTGTCGGTGGTTTTATTATCTGTCGCAGAGACTGGCGCGCCCTGTTATCCTTTGAATGGGTACCGGGCCTGTTGATCTTCGCCGTCATAGTGGTTCCCTGGCATTGGGCGGTGAGCGCCAAAAATCCGGGGTTTTTTCACTTTTATATTGTGGTGCAGCATTTTGCCCGCCTGGTGAGCCATGAACACGCCAAGCCCTTCTGGTTTTTTATGGTCATCTTCCCCTTCGGCATGCTGTTGTGGGTGGCGTTTTTTTTCCCCGCTGTGGCAAATTCCTTCCGGAAGGCGTTTAAGGCTGTCAAGTCACCCCGGGGAGACGGGGGGAAGGGTGAAGTTCTCTTCCTGGTCATCTGGGTTGTTGCGGTGATTGGGCTGTTCAGTCTGAGCCGCTGCAAGCTTATTCCCTATATTCTACCCGCGTTTCCGGCCATGGCGCTCCTCATGGCACATTATGTGAGGGGCCAGGCGCTTATGAAACGGCCGGTCCTCTGGGGTGCCGCTATTCTGGCCATCCTGCTTCTGGTATGCGCAGGGGTTTTGATGCCGGTGGCCATGCGGCAGGACGCACTGTCCATGGCTGAACTGATACCGGCCATCCGGGTGGGACAGGCGGGTCTTATTTTGGGCAGTGTCTTTCTGCTGGTATCCCTTCTTAAACGTCGTATGATCCCTTTTGCCACCGGTTTTGCCATGGTGCTCCTTTTTCCCGCCATGCTTATGGTTGTACCATCAGTGGCCAAGCACCGCAAAGTCGGCGGGTTCATCAAGGCCATGCCCAACCCCTTACCCGAGGAAATCAGGATTGCGGAATGGCGCAATTATGATCAAGCCTTGAGTTTTTACAGTGGCAGACGGACCATCCTGGTGGATGAAATAGGTGAGCTGGCATACGGGAGCTCCCAGGGCAATCATAGTGATTATTTCTTAACGGGTGAAGAAAGTCTTAAGCGTCTCGCCATTGATGTCCCCCTGCTGGTGAACATCCGCCCCGGGGCCTGGCCGAAGGTTCGAAACTGGAAGACCCTTAAACCCGTTGCCGCAAACAGCACCAATGTCATGGTGGGCAACGAACCGTTTTTTCGCTTGACCGGTCTTAAGCCATGGCCTGATTCGGCCATTACACCGCCGCCCCTGCTGCTGATGCCCCAGCGCCGGGAGTAGAGAAACCCAAACTAAAGTCATTTGAAACAATGAATGTTTTAACCCGATATC
>ERZ891376.348-NODE-348-length-12405-cov-5.383563_pt1 | contig 12405 bp, 19 predicted proteins | sample MGYA00520906_ERZ891376 | MGnify/ENA primary metagenome ERZ891376 (study PRJEB32303, sample SAMEA104408695) | aquatic metagenome | biome: Brackish water; feature: Chemocline; material: water | place: Baltic Sea | collected 2014-10-18T08:59:00 | depth 139 m ...
TTATTATAATTATAATTTTCAACATTTTTTTTGGATAAATTCACATTTAATATTTTTTAGGACTTATGTTTATGATTATCACTACACTGTTAATTAAATTCAGATACCAAGTATGTATAAAAAAAAGAATTAAATAAAATATATCTAATTCTAATATTATTTGGAATGTGATATTCTGTTCATGTCTTCCTATCTCAAACAAGGTTAAAATGTCTAAATTATTGTCGTGATGATATGAGTAGTGATGCAACAATTAAAAAAGCACAAAAACTAGTTGATTCTGGTTGTGTATCTAAAATTGAAAAAGATTTATTCCAAATTAGGTCTTCATCCAATCCTGGAAAATCATATTTTGTAACTTCTGATTCTTGTGAATGTCTTGGCTTCAAAAATTACTATAAATTTCATCATGGTAATGGGAAAACAGCAAATTGTTCTCATTTAGAAGCAATTAGAATTTTTATCAAAGAAAATTCTAGTTAATTTTTTATATTTTTAATATCTATTTTTCCTACTAATGCCTTATTTTTTAAAATTATGATTGGACGTAATATCAATCCCGGATGTTTTACCATTAGTTTGATTAATTCTAAATCTGTTTTTTCATTTTTTCCTAAATCCATTTCTTTGTACATTTTATCTCTTTTTCTAAGTAATTCTGATGGTTTTTTCCCTGTCATTTTAATTATTTTTTTTAACTCTAATTCTGTTAATGGATCTTTGAAAAAATCCCTTGCCTCTATGTCTAAATTCATTCGTTCCATTTCTGTAATAGTTTTTTTACATGTAATACAAGATGTTTTGTGATATATTTTCAATTAATTAATGATTATCAAATTATTTAATAAATATTGACAATAATTTTTTGATTACCTGATCTTACATTCTTCTTTTCTTTTAAGTAAAAAACTTCTTCTAACGTACAAAAAATCCCTTTTGTTCCTCTACCTGTAAAGAAATATTCAAATTCATGTATTTCTGATGATAATTATATGATTTGTGCTCCGTGTGAAACTCGAAAACATTTTGAATGTATTGATTGCATGAATAATCATAAAACTCACTTATGTAGTTGTGATTGTCATGATGAAAATACACCTGCACATAAAGTTGGAACTACTCATTAATTTTTAAATTTTTGTTCAATCTCTTGCGCTAATATTTCTAATTCTTCTGTGTCGCCTAATTTTCTATATGTCAATTTCTCAATTGTTTTAATGATACTAATTGCTGCTCTGTATTGTGGTATGTCTGGTCGATTTAATTCTCCATACATGCCAATTCCTTGAATATCATGTTTCTTAGCAAATCCTAGAATTAAACCGTTAAATCCTGTAATTAGTGATTTTTGAGGAGTCATATCTACTCCTAATCTTTCTATTTGTTTTTTTAATTCTATTGATGTTGTAGTGATGTATGTTTTAGGATTATTTTTTAAAATTCTATTTGTATGAAATCCGCCTAACGTGTAAATAAATTTTGCAGAATACTCCTTTGCGACATCAATTACATCTTGACATAGTAAATTCAATTCATTATTATTTTGAGGTTGACCATTTCCTCCTCCAAATATAATTAAATCATCTGTGTATTTGTATTCCCAACTCTCGTTTGGTAGATCAACGTGTCCTCCATTATCTATTACGTATGTTGGAAATGATACTTTTGCAGTTCTAAAAGATTTTGTTTTTAATGATTTATTTATAAAATTAATGACTATACTTCCAACGTTTCCCATGTCTTGCATCGCTGCTATGATTATTGGTTTCTCTACTACTGGCTTTTCATTTTGTATAAATTCCATACGCCTTACTCTTTTTAATGAATTTTAAACCTATGTTACTGTGCTATTTTTTTATATAAAATTGGCTGTACCTTTATTTTATTATTGATTATATCTATTAGATTCAGTATCTTTTTAGGCTTAAAAAAAATTCACATGTTCTATTTTAATCCTTCCCGATCTTTAATTATTTTTAATATGATCTAATACAACCTGAAGATTCATAAGAGAAAAAAAAATTTCTAGCTACAAATTATGGCAACATCACTAGAAACATTTGGTACCTTAGAATATGTTCTTGATAAATATTCTAAAATTTGGTGCTGGAAAGTTACAGGCAAACGTGCAGTCGACATGATTTCAAAATTATCTCCTGAAGCTTGGTATGGTGAAACTGAGAATGAGGTAATTATTGCAGATTCTACTGAAAGTCTAAAACAGATTAAACACCTAATGGATCGCTATCCTTTAGATATCCTATCAAAATCTATCTGGCAAAGAAAAATTGTTAAAACATATGCTACAAAACCTCTTTTGGCTCCAATTAAACATAAATTGAAACGTGCTAAAGCTGGTGAACAATTTAGGGGTAAATTGATGAATTTTCAAAAAGAAGGTTTAGATTTTTTGCTAAAATCTTCAGGTAATGCATTACTTGCAGATGAAATGGGACTTGGAAAAACAGTTCAAACTCTATCTTATGTTTCAACCGAAAAACAAACTTTCCCCGTATTGATTGTCGCACCACTAGTTACTCTAAAAAATTGGGAACGTGAAATTCAAAAATTTGTTAAGAAAAAAAGCAGAAATGGTAGAATCATTGAATCTGAATCTCCTAGTATTACTTCTATTCGTACTGGTAAATCTAAAGAATTACCGCAAAGTGATTTCTACATTATCAATTATGAATTACTTCTTAAACGCTCTGAGGATATTGAAAAAGCTGGAATACATACTATTGTTTGTGACGAAGTTCATAATTTAAGATCAAAAACTACACAAAAATACAAGGCTATTAAAAAACTTGCAGCATTACCTTCAGTTCAATACAGGATTGGACTTTCTGGTACTCCAATTTATAATCGTGGTTCTGAAATATGGCCAATCATTGATATTTTAAAACCTGGATTACTTGGAAGTTTTAAAGAATTCTGTGAATACTTTTGTTATGTCGATGATAAAGGCAAAGCAATTGTTTTAGAAAATAAACGAGCATCACTTAGAAATGAATTACAAAAACATGTCATGCTTCGTAGAAAAAAATCAGATGTCCTAAAAGAACTCAAGGATAAAGTTAGATATAAAGAAGTCATTGCAGCTGACACTGATTTTTACCTTGAAGAGCTTGATAAAATTTGGAAAAAACTTGAATCTGAACAAAAACAAGCACAAACAAACTTTTCAAAATCTGCATCGTATCATAGGGCGATTCAAAGTGAAAGACAGGTTGCGGGTCTTGCAAAATTACCTCATGTAATTAATTTTGTAAAAAATATTATGGAGATTGAAGAAAGTGTAGTCGTATTTTGCCACCATAAAGTAATTCATAAATTACTAAATGAAAGCCTTCAAGAGTTTTCACCTGTTGCTATTATTGGTGGGCAATCTGATGATACTAGACAGGATCAAATTGACAAGTTTCAAAGCGGTGAATCCAAATTAATGATTGCTGGTATCCGTGCTGGAAATGTGGGAATTAATCTAACCCGGGCAAAATATGTTATTTTTGCAGAACTTGATTGGAGCCCTGCAATCCATAGACAGGCTGAAGATAGACTTCACAGAATTGGTCAAAAAAATACTGTTTTTGCATATTACTTGATTGGGAATGGAACTTTGGATGATCATGTTGCTAGTATTTTAGTTGATAAAAGCTATGAAATCGATGCAATTTTAGATGAGACTGCCGATACTTATGAAAATAAAGATAAGGCTGCGTTAATTTTAGCACAAATTCAAAATAAGATTCTTTCAAAATAATTTTTTTAATCAATGCGATCTTTTTTAATTTATTTTTTTTTGAAAAAACATTGATGACTGCTTAGTATATTTCAAACCTAATCTAAAAATATGCTATTATTTCTTATAATTTCATGAAAACTTTCTGTAAATGTGGATGTGAAATGCCATTAACTGATTATGAGTATAGAAAATGGAGTGGCTACAAGCGAGGTCATGAACCACTACCCTGATCTAAATTCACATCTAAAATAATGTCTAATATTTTTTTATATTTCAAGTTTATTTTTTAAATTATTTAATTTTTTTATAATGTTATCTTTTTCAATCTCAGAATTAGATGTATTTTGTATGTCTTTTTTAATTTCATCTATGATTTCTAAAATACCTCCATTTGATTTTATTTCCCCAAATTTTATTTTGTTGAATCCTTCTGTCTCTGTTTTATCTACTTCATTAATTCCGTCTGGCAATATTTCATAAACTTTAATCAGTTTATTTTCTTGTCTCTGAGGAGACATTAACAAAAATTCATTTTTTCTTAGTTTTTCTATCTCTGCAGTGATTTCCTTTTCTGACATTCCAATAATCTCTATAATTTGATTTAGGTTGCATGATTTTATTTGTAATAATCTTAATATCTTTGCCCATGTTGGAATGTTTGAACTCCAAAGAATTTCTCGAGCTAACTCTGTAATTGAAAATGATCCATTTTTATTCAATGAAATGAATTTTCTATCTTTTAATGATGCTAGCGTATCTAATATTTTTCCAACACCGTGTCTTTTTAATTCTGAATTTTCTAAACTATTTTCATTAAACGTACCTTTTTCTTTAATTGCAAGATGTAGTATTTCTAAATCTATTGTTCCTAATTTTCTCACATTTTTATTTCAGCTTGGAGAATATATGTGGATTATGTTTGTATAGTACATGGTACTTTACCAACTTCCAAAATTATCTTATGGATATGATGAATTGGAACCATTTTTTGATGCTGAAACTATGAAAATACATCACACAAAACATCATCAGTCATATGTTGATGGATTGAATAAATCTCTCATTGAAATAAGAGCTGAATCTCACCCAAAATATATTTCTGCAATTTTATCTGAATTAACTTCAATTCCTGAATCTGGAAGATCTGCAATCAATTTTTTTGGAGGTGGATTTGAAAATCACCGATTATTTTGGGAGACGTTGATTCCAAATGGTGATAAAACTCCTGGTGGAACACTGGAAGATCAAATCGATGTTTATTTTGATAACTTTAATAATTTTAAAAAAGTATTTTCAGAAACAGCCCTTTCTATTCAGGGTAGTGGATGGTGTTGGTTAGTTTTTAATGCATTGTACCATAAAATTGAAATTATTACAACTCCTAATCAGGATAGTCCATGGACTATTAACAGAACACCGCTACTTGGATTAGACATGTGGGAGCACGCATATTATTTAAAATATCAAAATAAAAAAGCTGATTATATTGACGCTTGGTGGAATATTATTAATTGGGATTATGTAGGTAATCGTTTTTATGAATTATCCTGATGACAACATATTAATGAAATTTTTTATAACTTTTGGCAATCTGAACTTTGAATCCTTAAAAAAATTAAGTCTTGGCAAAAAAATCGTAATTGCTACAGTAATTGCAATTGTTGCACAAGCTTTTGGGATTATTTTTCTTTAATTCCAAAAAAGATTCATTAAGAATACTACTCTAAAATTTTCATGGATATGATGCTTGAGGAAGAATTAATTGATTTAATGACTTTTTGTCTACAAAACCCTGACTCTTCAGATGTTTCTGATAATCATGCTAGAATCATTGCAATTGGTGGTGAAATTTATGCTGATGGCGGATCTGATGCTTTAGAAAATTTTTCTTTTGTATTGAAGAATAGAATCACACAAGAAATAGAAAAAGATCCATCGCCATTGCTTTCGCTATGGCATGGCCTTGCTGATGATTGGCCGAGATAAATTTTTTATCCTCTACCAATTCTAAAAATGGCTGTACTACATGCAGGGCATGTGCCTTTGATTGCAGGTTTTCCATTTTTCATGGTGTATGGTGCCGGACTACCGATTTCTCGTTTGTCTCTACACTTTACACAATATCCTATTGTCATAATTTAGTTAGGCTCTTTGTTCTATTAGCGAGATCTTGTCGAACTTTTTTTACTAATAGGCAAAGATCTGATCTTATTTTTTATATTCCATAACTATTTTTTTCGTAGTGGATTTTTTTCCTTAAAGTTTAACTCGATAATAATCCCATCTTTCAGGATCAAATACTTGAACAAACTCTGCTTCTTCTTTATCTATTCTTGCTCTAATTACATCACGTAAAGCAAAACTTGTCATGTACTTGTATTTCATAGAATGTGCCTGCATTACGAACATGTGTCTCATTTCACTACCTCCTCGCAATCCCCAATATCCCATTTTCAAGGCCAACGGTTCTAAAAATACTGTATTTTTTAAACCATAATTTTCATCTCTTATCTCTTCACGTAATTGATATGATTCTAGTGGACCTCCTTTGGCAAATCCTACTATCTCTCCTTTGTTATTATTTAATCTGAGTGTGTTGATTATTGTTTTTGGATTTTTTATTGATTCTTTAAAATTTTCTTTTCCAAATTGTAATGGCTTTGGCAATTCTAAAAATATATTGTACAACGTTTGTGCAAACTCTGCATCTTCTTGAATTAATTGATTTTCTATTGTTGGAATTAATTTAAGATTTTCATACAAATAATCTGCTTGGATACTTACTTCTTGTTCTCTAATTCTCATAAAAGATAAAACTGTGTCAAAGAAATTTTTCCTCATCTCTTTTGGTAATTCTTTAAGAATTGCTTTTAGCATGGATGTTTCTTTATTCAATAACTCTTCAAAATACGCCACAGATGTTCTTACAATTATTGATGGTCTCCATGCAAGTGCATGTGCATTCATTTTTGCCATTTCCATGGCTTTTGTAAAATCCCCTAACACATAACCGCTAATTCTATCTACTACTGATAAATACCATCCAAGTTCCATGATGTGTTTTTGAGTTTCTGGGTTGTTTTTTGTTATTTTTGATCTCTCAAAACATTTTGCAATTTCAATCACTGCATTTTTTCTTATTTCTCCACTCCATGGATATGTTGTACGTAAAATCAGCACCTTGATTATTTCTAAATCTATTTTTGAAGAAGTTAATAATTTTTGCAATTTTTTATCTGTTGAAATAAATTTTAAAACACTTTCTTCATGTGGTTTATCTACATTTTTTTGTGGATCAAAGTCATGAAATAATGCTGCAACATATAGATATTTTTTATCTTCTTCAGTTAGTTGAATTTTTTCTTGATTTATGGCTAAAAGTGACACATATGTTACTTCTAATTCATGATTAATGTTGTGATATCCATAATATTCTGTCCCTAAACCTTGACTTTCAAATAACTCAATAGTATAATCTAACATTTCTAAATAACAATTATCTTCTAATCTACTCTTTATCATTAAACTGAGAATTTCTTTTTTCATTGAATGAGAATTTGCAAATTCTTGCATTATTTTTTGATCACAAATTAGGTTTTTAAATATGATCTTGACTTTATGTATGATAAACTACTATGATGTCTAAATCTTAACATTTTTGATCACAAGATTAAATACAATTACTTTTTATCCTTTTTTAATGTCTGTGGATTCAAGTTTACTTGAAAATCTTGTACGGTATTCTTCAGATCACTCTCCAAAATTTACTATTCTTGTTAACGACAGAGTTTTTCCTTTGATTGATGTTTCTATCGTAAATTCTTCTATACCTGTCAATGAGCCAACAACTCGTGGCGGTGTTTATTTCTCAGAAAAATTTGCATACAAAATAAAAGGTGTGATAGATGATCTTAGCGTTATTCCCTTACTTACCAAAAAAATGCTTGGTCCTAATACTGAGTTTGGTAAATTAAAAATTTCTAGTCAAATTGAAACTAATGGAAAACTTGTAGATATTGATATTTTTAGTAATTTAACAAATAGTATACAAACCCCAAATTCAATTGAACTTAGTATGATTATTGTAGAATTAAAATTAGTTTAATCTTTCTTTAGATATTTATCGTATCTCTCTTTTGATATATTGTATGATAACACCTCATACGCCTTATTGATTTTTATCATCTCTTCTTCAGAATCGTCTTTTGTTTTGTCTGGGTGCGTTTTCTTTGCTAATTCTCTAAAGTTTTTCTTTATTTCTTCTGCTGTTGCGTTAATTTCAACTCCTAGAACCTCATAATAATTTGGCAAATTGTTATTTGTCACACCTTCTCTAAATTCACTTTCTTCTTTACTATTTCCTCGTTTACCGACCTCTTCATAATCATCTCCCCAGTCGGAATGATATTTTTCATATGTTCTATCTTTTTTTGATTCATGTTCTTGTTTATCGTATGATGTTTTTCTTCTTAAAATCACATCTCGTGCTAAAAATAGAAATATCGAAATTACTACCACTGAAAACGCTGTAAATAAAATTATTTTTTCTTCATCTGATACTACTAATTCATTTGTTTGAGCATATGCTGTTTGTATTGTCCCAAATATTATTAGAAAAATTACAGTAATTTTAAATTCATTCATTTTATTTTTCCTATGTTAACCTAAAATTTTCTTTTGCAGTATTTAGAACTATGTGAGTTATTGTATCTTCCACATTTGGTATTCCTGCTAAACCCTTTACAAACGTGCTTAATTCATTTCTTTCTTTGAATTTTGCTATAATTATGGTGTCTGTAGTTCCTGTAATATCATACACACCACAAACATTTTCAAATTTTGATATTTCTTTGTCGATATCTACAATTTTATCGTTTTTAGCCATGATTTCAATAACAGCTGTCAAAGAATACCCTATTTTTTCATGATCTATTATGGCTGTATATCCTAAAATTATTTCTTCTTTTTCCAATTTTTTAATTCTTGATAGTATTGTAACTGTTGAAACTTCTAATTTCAGCGCTAATTGTCTTGCAGATTGTCTCGCATCCACTGTTAAATTTTTAAGAATTTTTTTGTCTAAGATATCTAAAGTCATACCATATATTGACAAAAAATTATTTAAATTTTTGCTAAATTCTTGTAAATTTATTTAAATACATTCAATTTTTATTTTTTAACCTTAAATTTAATACAAATAAAATTTATGAAAATTATGGTTGATACTAAAGAACTTGTATTGAAAGGTGTTTTTTTCTTAGAATCTGGTGATTTCGATAAAGCACTTAGTTTTTTTGAGCAGGCACTTTTATTGAATCCAAGTAATCCTGATCTTTGGAACTACAAAGGAACTGCTCTTAGAAGTTTAGGCCGATATGGTGAATCTATGGATTGTTTTAATAATTCATTAAAAATTGATCCTCGAGATAAATTTGCATCCTAACATGCCTGTAATTTAGAAATATCTTTTTTAATTATGTTGTCATATGATAAACATGACTAGAACAGAAAGAAGAAGAGATACTGAATCTCCTACAAGAGATGGAAAACATAACCCTGTATGTGTTGATCCTCATTGTAGTGATTGTTCGTAAAGTAAAAGGTAATATTTTATCTTTTATTTTTTTATCATTTTTATGCCTATTTCATAATTAAATAATGATTTTGTTCTTTTTGACAGGTTATAATGAAATCACTTGGGTTTTAATTAAAAATACCTTGTATCGTTATCATGCAGGAGTTAATTTCTATATTAAAAAAAGAAACCTATTCTGATATATCTGAGGATCACTATATTATTGAGAAAATACTCCCTCTTGTATTGAATAACCGAATAGATGAATTATTTTTACAAGCCAATGATTGTATCGACGACGAAAATTTTTCAGAAGCTCTATTATTTTACGATTTAATTTTAAAAGAAGATTCAAAAAATATTCATGCTCTAATTGATAGGGGTACCACTTTACAAAATTTGGGCCAAATAAAATCTGCCATTATCTCATACGATGAAGCGCTGAGCATATCTCCTGATAATACTGATGCATTAATTAACAAAGGATCTGCTTTTCATTTAGATAAAAAATATACTGATGCTATACATTGCTACGACGTGGTCCTCAGAATTGATAAAAAACATCCTATGGCTCTTGCATACAAAGGACTTTCTTTAGCTGAATTAGGCCAATTAACCGAAGCAATTGATTATTTTAAAAATGCATTATCTATTGACAAACATTATCATCTTGCACAAATATCTCGGGATACTGCTCAAGAACTTTTAAAATCAATACAAGAAAAAAATATCTAAAATACTGTAACATCGCCTGGTGCGGGTTCTCTTGTAGTTGTTTTTTTATTAGATTCAAAGAACTCACTATGTTTTGTATTTTGATGCTCTCTTAGTTTTTCAATATCTTCAAAACCTTCATGACACAAGTAGCATTTTGGTTTATGTTCATCTACTAATGGTAGTACCATGATGTTCTGTATCTGACTGGTTACTTATTTCTTAAGAGTACAAGGAATATATCCTAATAATTACGATTAGGAGTGTGTTAGAGCAACTTGTTGGTGAATCTCAAGCCTTAGATCGAGCCCTAGCTGGTGAAGAATTATCTTACAAAGATGGCATGGAATTAATGAATTATGATAACTTACATTTACTTGGTGCAGTTGCTGACTCTACAAGAAAAAAACTAGTTGGTGACACAGTAACCTTTGCAGCATCTTATTACATGAATTATACAAATGTCTGCGCTGCTAGCTGCCAAATGTGTGCTTTCTATAGAAAAGGAGATGAAGAGGACGCATACACCTTAACTCCTAAAGAAATCGAGCAACGGGTTGCAATTGCAAAACAAATGGGTGCAACTGAAGTACACATAGTTGGTGGTTTTCATCCAAAGCTTCCTTTAGAATATTATGAAGATATGATGAGGGCCATCAAAAAAAGTCACCCTGAATTAAATATTAAAGCATTAACTGCTGCTGAAATTTTCTACTTATCAAAACTTACAAAAATTTCTACTAAGGAAATTTTATCTCGTTTAAAAGATGCTGGATTGGATTCTATGCCTGGTGGAGGAGCAGAATTATTTCACCCTGATGTTCGTGGAAAAATTGTACGAGGTAAATGTACGGGTCAACAATGGCTTGATGTTATTGAAGAGGCCCACAACATGGACATTAAAAGTAATGTTACTATGCTGTATGGCCATATTGAAAAACCTGAACACATAGTTGATCATTTAATAAAAATTCGTGAACTACAAAAAAAGACAAATGGATTCATAACTTTAATTCCTTTAAAATTTAGTTTAGATAACACTCAATTGGAAAAAGATCATTTGGTGAATAATGAGTGCTCTTCAATTTATGATTTAAGAATAACTGCATTGTCTAGATTGATGCTTGCAAATACTCTAAACAATATCTCTGTATATTGGGTTGCGTATGGTAAAAAATTAGCTCAAGTTGCATTGTCTAATGGTGGGAGTGATTTAGTTGGAACTGCGTTTGGTGAAGAAATTTACCGTGCAGCTGGAAAACCTACAACTTCGTCTGTTGAAGAATTAGCTATGATGGTAAAAGAAATTGGACGTGCACCTGCACAAAGAAATACTCATTTTGGAATTTTAAAAAAATTTTAACTCAACAACTTGTCAACTTTGGTAAGTTATAGATTATTTTTACGCCTAGCACTTTTGTAATATTTTAGGGAAGTAATTTCTGATTCCTAATCTTTCTTTTGTTGCGATAAGTTATCAGATGATATTTTATGATATTTTTTAGATTTTCCTCAACTGATAGTTCTGCATTGATAGAGATGCTAAGAAAATCAAAATAATCTTTATCTTTTATTTCTAATTCTATTTTCCTCAACTTAACACCTGAGCTTGTATCATGCTGTCTTCTTCTCCAATTAATCTAGCATGATTCTCACATACTCGCATGATTTCTTTAGCAAATGGCTTACTCGAATTATTGTAATGAGAGTATAGTATTCTAAAATATGATTCAGTATTACAGCCAAGGATGTTACAAATCATGAGATCAATAACTAGACCATGTTGAGCCTAAAAGGCAGGGTAATTATGTTATGAGAGATTAATCTACTTGGTAAAGTATGAGTACATTAGGAAAATCTGCAACAGTAGTTTTACTTCTATTTGGAACATGGTTTGCGATTGTTGGAATTGTGATGGATGAAGCAAGATTTGATTGGGTTAGGATTGGAGCTGTTGCTTTGATAGGTTTTGGAATTGCTATTGCTATGTTAGATAGAAAATCTAACAGAAACTAATGATAGATTCACAACTGCAAGAACGATTACACTTGAAAGAACAAAATAAAAGAAATGGCATAAGTAGTATTGAGAGGTATTATTGTCATGAATTGTTCTCTATGCAAACAAGAAATTGAATTGAAACTAGGAGTTCAAATTAGAAATGGTCATACGTATCACCAATCCTGTGTCATGATATATGATAACGGTGAAACTGATGATGCTTTCACCCTCTCAAATTAGAAATTCTAATCTTGGGACATTTTTACTAAATTCTTTTAACATTTTGACATGAAAAGTGTCAATTAACGACTAGATAGTGACGTGATTTTGAAACAGGAATCTTTGACTCGTGTACTATTGTAAAAAAAGA
>ERZ891376.350-NODE-350-length-12361-cov-8.165204_pt1 | contig 12361 bp, 20 predicted proteins | sample MGYA00520906_ERZ891376 | MGnify/ENA primary metagenome ERZ891376 (study PRJEB32303, sample SAMEA104408695) | aquatic metagenome | biome: Brackish water; feature: Chemocline; material: water | place: Baltic Sea | collected 2014-10-18T08:59:00 | depth 139 m ...
TATCACGCATACGTGCATCGTGTTCTTGCTCTTCAAAGAGCATTCGTTTAACTTGACCCATTAGTGCCCCTTTTCTGTTTGTCTTTCACTATTCCTAATATCTATAAGCTGATTGTGTAAGTTAATACAGGTGTCATTCTCTATAATTGATAGAGCGTTTAAAGCTGTGTAGTACATAACAATACAATCTTCTATACTATAAGTTTTAATCATAGAATCCATGAGTTGCAAAGATTCTTCATCTACTTTATTAATATTTTCACTAACCTTTGTACTATTTAGCATACTGGTAATCCCCACGGTTTCTTTTTAGTGGTTTGTCTACAAACTTGTCATCACGTCTACTATACGTATCAACCTGCTCTTTCCAGCCGTCTAAATCTTCTAGTAGGATATCGATAGTACCTGCGGTATTAGCAAAGCCTGCTTTGTCTTCGTTACTACAGTAAGTCATGAATTGATTAATTTCGTTGCTCATGGTTTAATCCTCCAAAGATTATGTCAGCAATACGAACATCGTAAGCTGATAGATGGTTCCACCACGTTTGTGGTGCATTAGTTATGTTGCCTAATTTAGTTTCAGTCATATCATCAATGTTTCCGTTAGGGCTCATGTCATAGATATTACCTGAAATATCAACATATTGATTGACACTCTTAAGTAGGTGTATTGTTTTGTTCATTTGGTATTTCCTCTACTTCTAATTCATTAGATATTTTAAGTACAGTGATAGGTATAGATTTGATGGCTTTAATATAACCAACTTTACGACCAGTACTATAACCTACAAGATAGGCAGCTGTACTAAAAGCTACTATTTGGAATATAGTTAAACTTTCCATGTAACAGGTGCGTTTTTAAGTTCATAGTTAGCAAAGGTAACATTTTCATTCCACTTATTCTTGACTGTTTTATTATGTGTTATGATATTGAACCCATCTTTACGTAAGATATGTACCACTGCTGCCAGTCTGTAAATACCTAAAACTTTCCAAGATGTTAAAGGGTCAATGAATTTATTTGTGTTGTTAAAAAAATCTACAAGTCTTACTGTTTGAATTGTTCTGTTGGTAGCCATAATTACTCCGTATTTAGGTCTGTTAGTATAGTTTCATCTTCTAGTAGTAGTTCAGTACGATTCCGTGCAATATCTGCGTAGATTCGCTTATTTCGGCTTCCATATAAAATGTTAAAGCCTCCATGTAAACGTACCATCGGAATGGACGGATGTCCATGAGAAGTCTCTATTACAGTAGTCGCATATATCTCATTATCTTTACGATATAGGACATGCATATTTCCTGTAATTTTCTTAAATTCTAGTTCTTCCATTTTTCAACAAAAGTTAGGTTTTGTAATGCTCTGGTACACGCAACATAATACAGATTATCTTCCTGTTGCTTTTCCCAGGCAGATTCTGTCTGTTTTTTGAAATGCTCACATGCTCCAGGATTTATAAAATATACGTCATTATTTTCTAGACCTTTAGCGGCGTGAATAGTCATTAATTTTCTTTGGCTAGCACTATTAGAGTGCATGGCTAAATTTTTTACGAATTTCTTGATGTCTTCAGCAGAATCAGCAAGTTTAACAATAGCCAGTAGTCCAGTATATTTATCTTCGATATTACTGATGCTCCACTGTTGTCTTCTAGCTTTATTTAATTCTTTCTCGTAAGCTTCTTGTAAATTAATATTTACATCATGCAATGATTCAGCAGTGCTAAAAGCTTTATTTAGGTCACGCTTTACCTGGGTAATGAATGCACTACCTATTGAAAAGTGTTCGTTTTTCTTAATGAAGTTGTAAGCTAGTTTTATTAAACTACTGTTAGTACGGCTAATGATGAAACAGTCACCTGGAAAAACTACCCCGTGTATGTCAACATGTTTCACTGTACCGTGTTCCTTTGTACTAAAGATGTTAGGAACAATACGTGATACAGTTTTTAGAACCTCTTTAGGACATCTGAAGCTTTGGGTCATATCATATTCAAATGGGTCGTACATATCTCTAATCTTAGTTAAAGCAAATGGGTCACTCCCCCTAAAGCCATAAATAGCTTGATGTGCATCACCTACAAAGATAATACGTTTCGTAGGTATGCATGATAGGAATGCTATTTGTTGTGGGTTAAGGTCTTGACACTCGTCTACTAATACAATATCAAATTCATCAGATTTCCAACCGTTATCAATAGGATATTGCAACATATCTTCACCACTAATCATTGAGGTGTTTGCCTTACCCTTCTTGAGTATTTTCATAGCATCAATAATATGTGAATTATTAATTGTGAAGTGTTTACAAGTACTTTCCCATGATGACATAGAAATATTGCCGTTCATACACATATGCTTAGTAGCCAGTGCTGAAGCTGGTCCTGATATTTTAGATACATATTTATTAAAATTTACTGAACTGTTTGGGTAATGTTTTTTAACAATACCTAATCCGAATGCATTGAATGTTTTACACTGCCATCCCATAGGTAATTTAGGAATAACCTCTTTTACGATGGCTTTGTTAAATGCTAGGTAAATACCTTTCTCGTATTTATTAGCTAGCATCATTAGGGTAGCAGTCTTACCACTGCCTGCAACTGCATTGACTAAAACTGTAGGATTTGTACTATCAATGATAGTTTGTTGTTGCTGTGTAGCATTTAAGTGTTTTGTAGGTGTTAAGCTAAGGTTTGACATTATTTATTCTCTATTAATATTTCAGTTTTAAAAAGGTTAATTTGTTTACGTATTTGACACGTTTTACTACTTTGAAAATATTGCATCGTATCTATAAAACGATGAATAGCTAAACCACTTAATGAACAGTCTGTTTGCTTAAGATGTACACATCCTGCACGTGTACAAATATCTACTTTAAAGCGCTCTGCCATATATCTCCAGGTTTAAGTTAATTACTGTTAAAGCCTTGCTGTACCTATGCAATAGCCTTAAGTTCTAATACAATCGGAAAACCGTTCGGAGAACGGCTAAAAAAATAAGGAACCTAACCTATAAATAGGCTAGATTCAATATATCATATGTGATTCATTATGATAGCATATATTCACTATTAAGGATATCTTTAGATAAATCATCAGATAACTTAATAATTTGTACATATTTCCCTGTAATTTCACTCAATATATCAGACAGTAAGTCACTATCTGCAATATCAGCAAGTATTTCTCTGTATGTTTGACTAACAGCTTGTAAATAGTCAGGACTAAACACAAAGCAGTCATGTATATGAACTAACTCAATACCCATACCATGACACTTACGTGTCATCTCCCTAGCTATATAACCATCAACTGAATGTACGATGTTAGCAACTAAACTTCTATAGTTCTCTGAAGGTTGTTGCTTGTTGTATCGATAGGTAAATGTTCTATGTTCTAGCTCATCTATCTCAATACGTACATCTGACATCTCTGTAACTGGAACCTTAGCAACATGTCCGTCAGGTAACGTCCATTGATGAACATCACTATCATATTGCCAGTAATGATTCACCGCTTCCATAACGTCCATAGCACCTGGCATTAAACCATCTAGCGTACTATTGAAAGCTTCTAACTGTGTTCCATTAAACATTCTCTCAGGTGTAGCTTTAGAATTATAGAAAGTAGTCATACAAGGTTTCTTGACATCTTGCCTAGTAACCCCATATTTGCCATTTAAGCGACTATTCATCTTATCGGCTATCATTTGATAGACATCTTCTCTATTGCCCGTATTCAGCATATTACAGACTCTAGCAGTATCTTTACAGCCTGACAATGCAGCCATAATCTGTAAACCAGAGGCAGTAGCATCAATACTCATCACATAACCAGTTTTATAACCATTCTTAGCATCAGAGTAAGCTCTTAACGCCTTATCACCTAGAATAGGTTCATCGAATGCATCAACATCAAAGCTTAATTGTTGATTAAACCAATCAATTCTACCTTGCCATGTCATTTTGTCATGACCAGCATGATTAGCCACAGCAATCTTGATATTATCAATGTTAGTTATATAGTCTTTGTTATAAAGAGACAACATAGCTTTACCATATTCATTAGATTGAACATTTAAGTCATATCCAGATGAATAACTTCTACCACGTTTGTCATAACGCCATACAAAGTAGAATGGTTTACCCAGGTTATCCGAGATAACTCTATCAAACTGTGATTTATCCATATTCTTATTAGTATTCTCGTTATTAATATACGTAGGTATATCAATAGTCCAAGCAACAGATTGCAATAGATTTAATGCATCGTAAGCTTGAGTTTCATTGTGATGAGTACCCTTACCTAAGATAATAGATTTACGCTCCCATAACCAACCACCATCAGTGTTAGATACCCAGTCATTAGGTTTCTGTACCATAGGTGGTAGATATTGTAAAACTGCCAATTTATCCATAGTATCGGTATCTAATTTGTATTTAGGAAGTATAGTTGTACTATCTGGTGTTAATTGAATATCAAATAGTTCACCATGTGCAATACTGAGTATCTCAGCACCCGTCTTTACAGCGTCTATTTGATTCTTATAACCCATAGCCATACCTAATTCAGTAGCTGGTCCTTGAATAGGTTTATTACTATCAGATGATAGAATTATGGCCAGGATATTGTTTACTATCTCAGTAGTTTTAGGTAATTTAGCAACTCTTGATTGTTTAGAATCATAGTAATTACCCATACGGTAATTATCAATTGCTAAGTGCAAAGAGTCAATGATTTTAGTTGGTATGTCATCTAAGATGTCAAATAATATCAAGCTGTTACGTTGTTTCTTCGAATATTCTAGTTCATTGTTTAGTTGTGTATTCATTACTGTTCCCCATAAATAAATAAATAAATAAATATGCACACATATCTCAACTAGTGTTGATGTATGCATGCATAGTGTTGGTCTAACTTACAAAGTACTTAATAGGTAATCTGCATCTGAACGTGTCATAGGTTGTGTAATGTCATCAACAGTAACTGCACTTAATAGTTTAGTTACACTTTTAATAACATCTTTAGTCATATCAGCAGAGCTATCAACGGTTAGGTCACTCTCAACGTTATTAAGATAGCCAAATGTACGGTCATTACCTTCTCTATCAGGCTTAGACAAGGTGAAGTTGATATTGCCTTGGTTATTAGCTTTAGACACCTCTTTAAGGTTAGCACCCGTAATAATAGCTAACACAGTAGGTATATCAACATCATTAAACATCTTAGCAGGTCTGAATTGAATACTCTTGTCTTGAGCTTCTGTATTAATCCAGAAAGTATTTACTTCATAGTTAGGTTGATTGTTGTTTTTGTTTATAACTTCTTTTGCGATAATTGTCATAGTAGACTCCTATTGTTGTCATTTTAGAAAAGGATATCAATTAATAAATGACGGAAATAATTGATAGATTGGATAGAGATTTCTGGCTACTATCAGACATTGAATAAGTAAACAGTTAAATAGATTAGACAGTTTCGATACTTGTCTAGGTAAACAGGGTTATCCTATAGCTAATGTAGATAAATCCCAATGGTAGTAAAACCACCATAGGTCTGGGTATAAGGTAGGCATTGTGTACATTAGAGTTGTGCAAACAGTGAATAAGCAACATATGCATAGGTAGTAACTACGATAAATGCAAAGGTTATACCAATGTTAATTAGTAAGTTATTCATGATGCTTCCCTCATTGCTTCTAGTGTTAGTTGTTCTTCTATACGGTCTTCAATAAATGAACCTATGCAAGCGTCCAACTCATCTTGATTGTTTAATTCAAATGTTTGTAGTAGCTTGTTGTATAGCTGATAGCCTATTGTTGCTTGAATAGTCTTAGTGATAGTTTGCATAAGTTACCCCTTTAGTAAATACCTAGTAGTAGTATTGTTGTTGTTATTAGTATTAGTAAGAATGTTATTTCATAGAATAGGTCACTCATACTGATTTAGCTGTTTTGTAGGCATCTCTGGCCTCTTTAATTTCTTGCTCTGCGTCAATTTCTGCAGTAATACGCATTGTATTAGATGTGATTACACCTACTTCAAGGGTATTGTCTACAATAGGATTAAGTTTAGCAACTGCTAAAGAAATAAGACCAGCTATGTCTTCAATTGTTGTAAATACTTTTGCTATTACGTTACCCGTTACTTTAAATATTCTCATTAGAATTTTCTCCTGTTTATTTAGTTAGTTTAATTAATGCTAGTAAAAAAAGCATCAGACAGGCGCAGCCTTTAAAGGACATCATTGACCCACATAATCCTAAGCAGGATGGTTACTATCAACTAGCCAAGTGTGCGTAGTTAGGTGGTTACTAGATACTAGATATGTGTGCGTAGTAAGGTAAGTAAGCAGTAAAAAAATAAACATCTACCCGAAGGTAGATGAATAGGTTTATAGGATAGACATTTCAACATCAGAGATGATAGACTCTGAGATATTGATATTGTTAGCTTCCCATGAAGCTAAGAATTTTTCCTCAACTAACTTGTAGTCCTCTGTACTCAATGAGTCAGCAACGTTGAAGAAGCCAAGGAATTTGTTAGACACCTTAGATGTAACGCGAAAAGATTTTGTTTGTTTGTTTTTAGTATCAGCCATGTGATTACTCCAGTAGTTATAAAAGAGAGCGTAGATATTTACACTCACACAGGCGCAGCCTGAACATTTCTTAAATAAATAAATAAAAGATAGTTAACCAAAATGCATAGGGGGGGTCCTTCGATAATTTAATGCTCTCAGTGTAAGTTACTGAGCTTAAACTATTATGTGATTTTTCTCTAATGGTGAATGGTTCATTATTGACCCTTCTCTATGATACGAGTAGACGTCCCGCGCCAACGAGTGCGTAGCGCGAGGCAGGATGGGGGTAAGTCTACGAGTATCTTATTACTATTATTCTAGTAGCTAAAACAGTGGGGGAGCAGGGGCTCCTAATATATATATAAAGGGAATCGCTACAACCCGCATTCCTAGTGGGAATTTGTTACCGCTGCTCGTAACCTAAAGTTACCGCTGGTCGTAACTTATTGCTATTAATGTATATTTATGTAATTAAAGTTACGTGTTAATTAAACTATGTATAATTTGTGCTATGAGACGTAAATATGAGCAGATATGTATGGATGATGTGACAATGGAGAATGACCCACTAGAGTTGTTATTGCGGTGTACGCCTACGCAACAACGTGTGTGGAAGTTTATATGGAATAAACGTGATGCAACTAATCATGTAGCTACAACGCAGAAAGAGATAGGTGATGCTTTAGGTATCAGCTCATCTCACGTCAGTACGGCGGCTAAGGGGCTGTACAAACATGATATGCTTCAACGTGAAGGTATTCACTTTTATTTAAATCCGCATCACTGGTGGTATGGTGAAGAGTACGCTAAGCTTCAGGCACGTGATGAGTGGGATAAACGCAAGGAAAAAGATGCAACTAAACGATAATAAAACTGAGCTGTTGACAATTGAACAGCTACGTATGACTATGCCGAAAAAGCTACGCCATAACATAACACCTGAAATTATTCAGTTTATTAATGCTACGGATGGTGATGAGTTTCGTGGGGTGTTTAAAGATAACTTGTTGGGTTTCATGGATGTTATTCAGCATGGTAAGTTCAAGATGTCTGATTATGTTAATGCTGTGAAGTTTGTCACTCACAAGTTACTTGGTGATACAAACTCTGTGGCATACTCGAAGGTGTTTCCTGATAGATATAAAAGCTTGATTGATAAAAACACACCTGCTAAAACTATTTCCAGCTTTACGTCTAACTATAACAAAGGTGTTCTTGTTAATAAGATTATGGAACGTACGTTGATACCTGTACATATTTTAAATATGGATGTACATCAAGAAGCTATCAATGTGCAAGCTGAGCTTATGAGAGGTGCTAAATCAGAGACTGTTAGACAGAAGGCAGCTGAGTGCTTGATTATGCAACTTAAAGCTCCTGAGTCAGCTAAGATTGAGATTGATGTTAATTATAGTAATGATTCTATTGATGAGCTTAGAGAAACTACAAGAGCTTTAGCCCAACAACAACTGGCACTTATACAGAGTGGAGCTGTTACGGCACAAGCTATGGCACATTCTGATATTATTGCTCGGAAGAAACCTGAAATTGAAACGGAGTATGAAGAGATATGATGGACTTAATAATCTTGGCTTTACTAATAGGGATGGGTATTGGGTTAATTGTTCTTGTAGGTATTTATTGGGAGAGATAGATGATTCATTGCATGGCAGATTGTTTGGGGAAGTTGAGAGCTATTAAACTAATGGCACAGGTGGGGATAAATGAATCTACTACACAACCAGAAAGAAATAGGTTTGAGCAGATATCTATGGAGGTAAGCTACTTACTAATAGAAGCTGAGTCAGATGAGGTAAAGGAATAGATGTCTGAGCTAATTAAAAAAGATGTAGATGAGTGGCTTAATGAGATAAGCTACGATGAGGACCCTACATACACGCCCAGTGAGTTTGCCTTGGAGTTTATTAGCTTTATTAAGCTAGTTAACGGTGAAGATGGTGAGGAGCACAAGTCTCCTGTGATTCATTACAAGATGTTGGACAATGTTGGTGGTATGAAGGAGAATATCGCTAATATGTGTTCTCGTGGTTTAGCTAAGACTACAGTACTGGGTGAGTATTTATTCTTGTACATAGCTACGTATGGCAGTATCCCTGGGTTTGGTAAGGTAAATCTAGCTATATATGTGTCTGATAGCATGGAGAACGGTGTTAAGAACATGCGTAAGAACGTTGAGTATCGCTACCATAACAGTGACTTCTTACAGAAATACATACCTAGGATTAGATTTACTGATGCTAGAATGGAATTTGAGAATGCACAAGGTAAACAGTTTATTGTTAAGATGTATGGTGCTAAGACTGGTGTTCGTGGTGCTAAAGAGATGGGGCAACGTCCTACATTAGCTGTGTTAGATGACTTAATCAGTGATGATGACGCTAGGTCACCTACGGTTATTACCAGTATTGAGGATACTGTCTATAAAGCTGTAGATTACGCACTACATCCTACTAAAAAGAAGACTATTTGGTCTGGAACTCCCTTTAATGCTAAAGACCCTTTGTATAAAGCAGTAGAATCAGGTGCATGGCACGTTAACGTGTACCCAGTGTGTGAAAAGTTTCCTTGTGCAGAGGATGAGTTTAAAGGTGCTTGGGATGATAGATTCGATTACAGGTATGTTAAGGCCCAATATGATAAGGCTAAGAAGACTGGTAAGCTAGATGGCTTCAACCAGGAGCTTATGCTACGTATTATGTCTGAAGAGGAGCGTCTGATTAAGGATAGTGACTTAACATGGTACAAGCATGCGAACGTTAAGAACAATATGGGGGCGTTTAACTTCTATATTACTACTGACTTCGCTACATCTGAGAAGGAAAGTGCTGACTTTAGTACGATTAACGTGTGGGCGTACAACAATAATGGGGATTGGTTGTGGGTAGATGGGTTCTGTAAGAAGGCCTTGATGAATGAATCTATCGATGAGCTGTTTAGATTAGCTCAGAAGTATCATCCTCAAGAGGTGGGGGTGGAAGTTACAGGTCAGCAGGGAGGTTTCATTGCTTGGATACAGAATGAGATGATGAATCGTAATATTTACTTTACATTAGCTTCAGGTCGTGGGAAGACCTCTCCAGGAATACGCCCTAATAAGGACAAGATGAGCCGATTCCAGCAAACTGCAGTACCACTATTCAAAAGTGGTAAGATATGGTTTCCTGAGGAGCTGAGGGACTCTGCTGAGCTATCTGAGATGATAGATGAGATATCACTAGCAACTATCAAGGGATTTAAGTCTAAGCATGATGACCAGATAGATAACATTTCCATGTTGAGTGAGTTTAATGCATGGAAGCCTAGTGAGGTGTCAACAAATGAACACAGTAAAGATGGTAGTATGCTATGGGATGATGATGAACCTGAGAGTTCAGGTGATAGTTCTTATTTTGTATAAAAACCCTATACACTGTAAATAACGTGGTATGATAAGGTAACTCATTTTAGGATTTAGCATGTACATCTCCGATTATTTATCCTACCTTACTACTGGGGAGATTAAGCAATTAGCTATAAGCGACCTGGGGGATGCAACACCTACAGATAAACAGAAAGCTAACAAGGCTGCGTTAATTAACTTTATTAACTTAGCTAATGTTGAAATTCACAAGAAGTTCTCACTAATCTCTAAAGAGATGGTGTTTACTGACGTGAAGCCTAATTCTGTACATAGTATCCCTACAGACTTCTTGTTTGCAATTAGTGCGTCATACAGTGACGGTACTGAGATTCCTATAAACAATGAGAAGTCTAATTTTGTAGATAAGGTAGATTACAACGTATCAGTACTATTCCCATCACCTTTCAAGATGTTGGTTAAGGGTATTGATAAAGACGGTAGAGATGACATCAGCTTAGTTTATATTGCAGTACCTGCCAAGGTGACTAAAACAACTGACTTCCTAGACCTACCTGAGATTTATACAGAAGCTTTACTTGACTACGTTGCGTACAAAGCTCATGCATCTATTAAAGGTGACATGAAAGCTGAAAACAATACATATTACTTACGCTTCATTGAAAGCTGTAAGAACATTAAAATAGCAGGCTTATCTAATTCAGATAATTTAGATAGCAATACTAAACTAACAGACAGAGGATTTGTGTAATGGCGAATTATAGTTCTTTTTCTCCGAATGATATTGAAGCTCCTGATACACAATTCAGTGAGGTGTATAAATACGTTAAAGGTGATACAGGCCCACAACTAAGAGTAACACTTACAGATGAAGACACAGGTACAGCAACAGATTTAACTGGTGCTACTGTTAAGTTACATTTCAGGGCAGCTACATCTACTACGTTGCTATTTAGCAAAACTCTATATGTTAACCCAGGTACTGCAACAACAGGTGTAGCTATTGTCAACTGGGCAACTGGTGACCTAGATGTGCCCCCTGGCACTTACCACGGTGAGATTGAAGTACTAAGAGCTTCTGGTGTAAGAGAAACGTTGTTTGATGTGTTACAGTTTAAAATTAGAGACGAGTTCGCATGAAGGTAACATCTGTTGTAGCTATTGCCGCAATTGATGCTGTTGTAAAACGTCTGGGTATAGTATTAAGTGCTAAACGGCTACCTATATCTATGGCGATTGAATTAGGTCACTTCCTAATCGAGAGAGACTTCTTTGGCCAGGTAGACGCTTACGATGGCACAGGTGCTACTGATGAGATGTTGCTTGCCTTCTTCAAAACTGTTACTGACAGCGCTGCGACAGCTGACGACGCAGTTTACGCGTTCAATAAGGTACTAGCGGACGTCCCAGGCTTAACAGACATAGAAGTATTCGAATTCTATAAGTCTCTGGCAAATGTTTCTACCGCTACGGACCATTACACGGCAAGCGTGGCTAAACCTCTTACTGACACAATAGCCTCATTAGGGGACACAGCCACCGCATACGTTAAGAAAGTTAAGGCTAGTACAGCCGCAGTAGCCGAAGCGGACTATAAATCATTCTATAAAGCATTAACAGAGGCACCATCACTGGTAGACTCCATTGATACGGTAGCATTCTTTAAGAACACACAAGATACCGCAGGCTTTAGTGACATAGAGACCTTTGCATTCGCTAAGTTCTTGTTTGACAATGTAAACTCTACAGACGATGTAGACGGCGCAGCATCTGTCCTTGATGACCAAGAGATGCAGTACCATAAGAACACTACAAATATTGCCAGACTTACAGATGTATTCTTTAGAGTTGTGCAGTACTCGAGAGAGTTCACTGATGCATCTAGATTCACAGATGATGATACATTACTAGTAGGTAAGTCCCTTGCTAGCAACTCTGGCGCAGCTGATTACATTGATACCTTTGACTTTGGTAAGGATTTAATAAATACAGCTGCTGTAACAGATGCTAACAGCATTACATCCAGCAAAGACGCAACAGACGGTGCTACATTTACAGACACATTAGCTACAATGTTAGCGTATGTACGTGGGCACACAGACTCTGCTAACTTGAGTGACGTAACTGTTTGGGGTGTGGGTAAAGAATTAAGTGACAATACTATATTTAATGAGCTACACCATAGAGATTTTGGTAAACTACTGGTAGAAAATCCTACTTTGGGGGATGCATTAAGTATACAATTAACTTTAGCACCCTTCTCAGACACAGCGAATGTAACAGATACGTATGTGAATGGTGTAGGTAAGAATTTTACAAACACAGCCTCGTTAGCCGACACGGGGTCGTTACGAAGTCAGGGATATTCTGATTTCACTTTTTTTGCAGAAGACTA
>ERZ891376.353-NODE-353-length-12316-cov-6.217927_pt1 | contig 12316 bp, 10 predicted proteins | sample MGYA00520906_ERZ891376 | MGnify/ENA primary metagenome ERZ891376 (study PRJEB32303, sample SAMEA104408695) | aquatic metagenome | biome: Brackish water; feature: Chemocline; material: water | place: Baltic Sea | collected 2014-10-18T08:59:00 | depth 139 m ...
TTACGGATTCACCGATCACGGACTCCCAGAAAACCAGTTGGTCCCTGAATTGCTTCAGCAACCGATGAGCGCTTTTTGCGCCCGCCACATGGGCATAGCGGATGGGTTGATCCTCCAGAGCCAGAAGACGGTCAACACTTTGTATGCACACGTCCAGGAAAAACCTGGGAGGCGTTGCCGGTCGCAGGTATTCCCGGTTCCCAACGATAAAATAATTTCCTGCGGCTTCCCCCGCATAAAGTCTTTTTTGATAGGTGAAACTCAGGTGGTGAAGGGCATGTCCAGGGGTTTCGATCACCGAAAGCCCATCAATTTGACATTCCGTATGGGACACCAGCCTGTCTTCAGCAATGGGACCCGGTGAACCATAAGTCCTCGCCAGATCTCCCAGCACTTCCAGGCTGCCTTTATATAACTTTGATGGATCCGCCAGATGGGGAATTCCTTTATTGTGGCAGATGACCTTGGCCTCCGGGTATCGGGCCAGAACCTCTGCCAGGGCCCCTCCGTGATCGATGTGGATATGCGTGAGCAATACATAATCCAACCGCTCAAGCCCCATTGCCGCCATTGAATCCACCAGGCGGGCGGCTGTATTGGCAGGACCCACATCCACCACCATATTCTGTTCGCCCTGACAGACCCAGGAGCCGAAAAACGGGTTAAAGCCCGGGATATCCTGTTTTATGGGTAAAAATGTCTCGCGCATATGAAGCTCCAATTTCAAATGATGGAACGGTTCACGGTTACCGGCCTACATTTCTCAGCTTTTAGAATCGTTAACCGATAAGAATATAGTGTCACGCATTGGCAGAGTCAAGGTATCGGCTTTCCAGATGCAGAAGTCTCATCTGCCTTTGCTTTCTGGTGTATTTTCAAAACTATTACGGCCTCATTTTTCTAATATGATAAATATCTTCTTAACAAAATCTTGAAGCTGTGGTAATTCTACAACATCCATGAGAGTTTTCTTGCTGAATTTCAAACAGGTATCAGAGGATATCATCATTGAAAAATGCATTCCCCATACTCATTGCTGAAGACAACCCCGTTTCTCGAAAACTGATGGAGATGACGTTGCGCCAGGCGGGCTATGAGGTGGTATCCGCTGAAAACGGCCTGGAAGCTTTGAAGGTTTTTAAAGAACAATTTTTCCCAATCATTCTGACGGATTGGGGAATGCCCGAGATGAACGGTCTTGAATTGTGCCGGGCCATCAGGGAAAGCCCTACCGAAGGCTATGTGTTTATTTTCCTGATTACCGCCCGGGATTCCAAGAAAGATATCATCGCTGGTCTGGAAGCGGGCGCGGACGATTATTTGACAAAGCCTTTTGATCGTTTTGAACTGATTGCCCGGTTAAAAACGGCCCTCCGTGTTCTGGAACTGGAAAAATCGTTAAAAGACGCATATGAAAAAATCAGGATCCTCTCCATTACCGATAAACTCACAGGCTGTTACAATCGGACTTATATGGATGAATATCTTGCCAAGGAAATCATCCGCGCCAAACGTTATTATCGGCCCGTTTCACTGGTGATGGCGGATATTGATCATTTCAAACGCGTCAATGATACTTATGGTCACCAGGCGGGAGATCTGGTCCTTAAGGATTTTGCCGCATCCATCAGAAAGGGGTTAAGAAAGGATGTTGACTGGATAGCCCGCTACGGTGGGGAAGAGTTTTTAGTGGTTTTGCCCGAAACGGATTATGAATGCGCCATGTCATCTGCGGAAAGACTCCGCAGGATCATTTCTGAAAGTATCTCCTCATACAATGGGATAGAAATACGGATCACCGCCAGTTTTGGTGTGGTGGGCTTTGTTCCTTCCGCAAACAATCAGAAAATGCCCTATGAAATGATCATCGATCGAGCGGATAAAGCCCTTTATCGGGCCAAGGACGCCGGGCGAAACAGGGTCATGGGAGAAAGTCTTACAGGTTGAATATTTGCCGTGATCAACAACAAACGTTCAAGCTCCAAATTCATGCGGGCCGTGGTTTTTGACGACCGACTGCGGTTTTCACAAAATGTTCCCATCCCTGGAATTCCAATAGACTGGGCGCGAATCCGGGTACAATTTGCAGGAATATGCGGCACGGATGTGGAAATTTTGAAGGGATATCAGCACTTCAAGGGGGTCCTTGGGCATGAATTCGTGGGGTTTGTGGATCAATGCGGGTCTCCGGAATGGATTGGCCGTCGGGTTGCGGGTGAAATTAACGTTTCATGCGGCAGTTGTGAATGGTGTAAAAGAGGGCTCAGATCACATTGTGCCCATAGGCAAGTGCTGGGCATTCACGGTTTGAATGGCTGCATGGCGGATTACTGCATTCTGCCGATCTCCAATCTGGTAAGGGTTCCATCTTCCCTGTCAAAGGAACAGGCCGTCTTGATTGAACCACTCTCCGCTGCCTGCCGGATACTGGACCAGATCCAATTGGCTGAACACGAACGCGTGATCGTTTTGGGCGATGGACCATTGGGGATACTTTGCGCCTGGGTACTCAGTACCGTTGTTTCCCATGTCACGCTGGTGGGACATCATCCCCATAAAACGGACACGGCAAGGTGGCGTAACATTAAAGTGGTTCATGGCGTTTCGGAATCCTTGTACGGCGCCGATGTTGTGGTGGAAGCCACCGGTTCCGGCAATGGCCTCCCCCAGGCTATGGCTTTGTGCCGACCCCGGGGAACCATCGTGCTTAAGTCAACGGTTTCTACGGCTGAAACCATGAACCTGTCACCGCTGGTGGTGAGTGAACAGACCCTCGTGGGTTCCCGATGCGGCAACTTTGAAGCCGCACTTAATTTGTTGAATTGCCACCCTGACATGCCTTTACGGCGCCTCATAACGGCTGTTTATCCCATTGAACATGCGAAAGAGGCCTTTGATCTGGCCTCAGGTTCTGATGCTTTAAAAGTCGCTCTCAGCTTGGATTGACACCTTGACACTTGTTGTTCCGAGGCATACGTTAACCGTGCCTGAGGGATCGCGTGACAAAATCCGGGTACTGGGGATTTAACATCATATGGGTTAACGGTTTGATCAAGGAGATTGCCGATGTTTACCGGATTGGCCGAAGGGTTGGGCAGGATAAAAAACATACGTCGCATGCAGGATCATATGCAGGTCTCTGTTTCTCCGTTATTTGAAATGAGCGACTGTAGACTGGGTGACAGTATTTCGGTCAGCGGTGCGTGTCTAACCGTGTCCCAAATGGAAGGGGATACGGTTTACATGGATGTTTCAGGTGAAACGCTTAAAAGAACCACCCTGGGCTCATTGAAACAGGGCGACCTCGTCAATCTTGAGCGGGCCTTACGTCTTTCGGATCGTCTTGGCGGACATCTGGTGCTGGGGCATGTGGATGGTATCGGGAAGATCCTTAAAAAGGAGGCAAGAAACAATTCCTGGGCTTTAAAAATCGAGATCCATGAAGCCCTGTCGCGTTATATCATTGAAAAAGGTTCCATTGCGGTTGATGGCATCAGTTTAACCATTAATGCTTGTGGAAAAACGTTTTTTGAGGTAAATATCATCCCCCACACGGGAACGCAAACAACCTTATTGAAAAAAAATGTTGGCGATCCGGTCAACGTGGAAACAGATCTAATTGGAAAATATGTGGAGAAGCTGCTCATCAGTCAGCCACCTGCGCCTGAAGGAGGCAAGTCTTCGGGAATCTCCCTTGAGACCCTTTTAAAATATGGATTTGGCCCTTCTAAAATATAGGATTGATAAAATGGACATCAGTACAATTGAAGAAGCGATTGAAGATTTGAAGCAGGGAAAAATGATTATCCTCGTGGACGACGAGGATCGAGAAAATGAAGGGGATCTGACCATTGCGGCTGAAAAGATCACACCGGAAGCCATTAATTTTATGTCCCGATACGGCCGCGGTCTGATTTGCCTGGCGCTGGATCCTCCTATTGTAGAAAAACTGGGTCTCAAACAGATGGTTCAGGACAACCGTTCACCTTATAAGACAGCCTTTACGGTTTCCATCGCCGCTGCGAAAGGGATGCATTCGAGAATGGGGGCCGCTGACCGGGCGCACACCATTATGACTGCTGTCGCCGATGATGCCGTTCCGGAAGATTTGATTCAACCGGGATTTGTCTTCCCGTTGCGTGCCAGAAGGGGAGGGGTCCTTTTCAGAACAGGGCAGACAGAGGGGTCTGTAGATCTGGCACGTCTCGCAGGGTTTAAGCCGGCCGCCGTGATTTGCGGCATCATGAAGGATGATGGTACCATGGCCAGGCTTCCGGACCTCAAGGAGTTTGCCCGGGAACACCACATCAAGATCGCCTCGGTGGCGGATGTTATTTCCTACCGGATGCGGACGGAATCTTTTGTCCAACGGGGGGCTGAAACGACCCTGCGCACACCCCACGGAGACTTCCGTGCCATTGCGTTTGTCAATGACATTGACGATTATGAGCACATGGCCCTGGTAAAAGGGGATATTACCCCGGATATGGACATCCTGGTTCGTGTTCATTCGGGATGCCTGACGGGAGATGTCTTCGGTTCCTATCGCTGTGATTGCGGCGAACAGTTGAAAAGGGCCATGAGTATGGTTCAGGAAGAGGGCCGAGGCGTTATTCTTTACCTTCAACAGGAGGGGCGGGGAATCGGTTTGGCCAATAAACTGAAAGCCTATGCCCTTCAAGACAAGGGATTCGATACGGTTGAAGCCAACGAGGAACTTGGTTTCGCAGCGGATTTGCGGGACTATGGCGTCGGCGCACAGATCCTTGTGTCCCTGGGCGTCCAAAAAATGAAATTGATTACCAATAACCCCCAAAAAATTGTCGGTCTTGAGGGTTACGGACTGAAGGTGGCAGGCAGGGTTCCCATCGAGTGTATCCCAAAACCGGAAAACATCCGATACCTGTCAACCAAATGTCAGAAGCTGGGACATCTTTTAGATAAGGTGGGCATCGCGTCGTAGGGGCAGACCTGTGTGTCTGCCCGTTATGTAGGGGTAGACCAGATTGTCTACCCAAAAAAATGTGTGTCTACCCAAAAAAAAGGAGGACCTTATGGTCAACGTTATAGAAGGTCAACTGATCGCAAAAGGAATGCGGTTTGCAATTATCGCGAGTCGTTTTAACGAATTCATTTCGAGTAAATTAATGGAAGGGGCCATTGATGCGTTGGTCCGACACGATGCTGCTAAGGAAGACATTACGGTACTCTGGGTGCCCGGTGCCTTTGAAATGCCCGTGGTGGCCAAGAAACTTGCCGTGAGCGGCAATTATGATGCCATCATCTGTGTGGGCGCCGTTATCAGGGGTGCCACCTCCCATTTCGACTATGTGGCCAGTGAGGTATCAAAAGGAATTGCCAGTGTATCCCTGGATACGGGCGTTCCCATATCCTTTGGTGTTCTGACCACCGACAATATTGAACAAGCCATCGAACGTGCCGGTTCCAAAGCGGGAAACAAGGGGTTTGAATCGGCAATGGCAGCGGTTGAAATGGTCAGTCTGTTCAAAGAACTTTCGTGATGGTGTAGGTCACAGACATAAGAGTCTTTGAAGAAAATCTGACCGTTCATGTCTGACGGCATAGGAAACCATGAAACATTTTACCGGGGAACGCAGAAGGGCCCGTGAACTGGCGGTTCAAGTCCTTTTTCATTTGGGATACAGCGATGATGATCCGCTGGAGGCATTTCGTCTCGTCAGTGAAAATTTTGAAATGGCGGAATCCGTGACGGATTTTTCCAAAGTTCTGGTGCTGGGTGTCTGCGACAAAAAAACGAATCTGGACAGGGTCATCAGCGGTTCATCCAAACACTGGCGACTGGAAAGAATGGCCCGGTTGGACCGGATCATTCTCAGGTTGGCAACCTATGAGATGATGTTTTTGAAGGACATTCCCCCCAAAGTCTCTCTTGATGAAGCCGTTGAAATCGGCAAACGATTCGGTGGCGAAGATTCCAGCCGGTATATTAATGGCGTCTTGGATAATATCTTTAACAGTTTGAACGGTGAAACAGGTGACATGGACCCATATGAAACAGAACATAATTCTGATGATACGAAAGAACCTGAAAGCATAGGAAAAGGCAACATGAAATACAATCCTCTGGAACTGGAACCCAGGTGGCAGACCCATTGGGAAAAACAAGGCATTTTTAAAGCGAAAGAAGACCCTAAAAAAGAAAAATATTATCTTCTGGAGATGTTCCCCTATCCATCCGGCAAAATTCATATCGGTCATGTGAGAAATTACACCATCGGTGATGTGGTGGCCAGATACAAGAAGATGTGCGGAAAAAATGTGCTTCATCCCATGGGGTGGGACGCATTCGGTATGCCGGCGGAAAACGCCGCCATTGAAAACAATACCCATCCGGCCCGATGGACCTATGAAAATATCGACGCCATGAAAACCCAATTGAAACGAATGGGGTTCAGCTACGATTGGGATCGCGAACTGGCCACCTGCGACCCCGAGTATTATCGATGGGAACAATTGGTTTTTATCGAAATGTATGAAAAGGGGCTTGCTTATCGCAAAAAAACCCATGTGAACTGGTGTGAAAAATGCCAGACGGTTCTGGCCAACGAGCAGGTTGAAGACGGTTGCTGTTGGCGGCACCCTGAACTTGAAGTCAGCATCAAGGAAATGAACAGCTGGTTCCTCAAAATTACCGATTATGCCGATGACATGCTTGAATACTGCGAAAAGCTTCCCGGCTGGCCTGACAGGGTCATGAGTATGCAGAAGAACTGGATCGGGAAAAGCCATGGTGCTGCCATACGGTTCCCAATGGTGGGTCGGGAAGATGCCATTGAAGTCTTCACCACCCGTCAGGACACTCTCTATGGCGCTACATTCATGTGTTTGGCGCCCGAACACCCAATGGTGACGGGGCTTGTTCAGGGATTGCCACAGGAAAAAGCGGTCCTTGACTTTGTGGATCGAACGCTCAAAATGGACAGCATTACGCGAACCGCTGATTTCACCGCCAAGGAAGGCGTTTTTACCGGAAGACACTGTCTGAATCCAGTGACCTGTGAGGAAATCCCCATATTCGTAGCCAATTTTGTCCTTTTTGACTACGGCACCGGCGCCATAATGGCGGTTCCCACCCATGATCAGCGGGATTTCGAGTTCGCCAAAAAATATGATTTGAAGCTTCGGGTGGTTATTAAGCCCGAGGATTCCGACCTGGATGAAATAACCATGACGGAAGCCTATGTGGACCGGGGCATCCTGGTAAACTCGGGTCCGTTTGACGGCCAACGCAATCTGGAAGCCCTGGACAGCATCGCCGATTACCTTGAAGAAAAGGGTATCGGTCATAAAACCGTCAATTATCGGATCAGGGACTGGGGAATTTCACGGCAACGTTACTGGGGAGCGCCGATCCCCATGATCCATTGTGATGACTGCGGTATCGTTCCGGTAAAGAAAGCAGACCTGCCCGTGGTTCTGCCGCTGGATCTGGAATTGCGGCCCAATGGGGGATCTCCTCTGCCGTTCGAGCCATCATTCACCGAAACCACCTGCCCGAAATGCAATGGTCAGGCCAGGCGTGAAACGGACACCATGGACACCTTTGTGGAATCATCATGGTATTTCAACCGATACGCTTGTCCCGACTACAACGAAGGCCCACTGGATGCGGAACGGGTGGATTACTGGTTGCCCGTGGACCAGTATATCGGCGGTATTGAACATGCCATTTTACACCTGTTATATTCCAGGTTTTACACGCGGGTCCTCAAGGATCTGGGACACATCAAGATCAAAGAACCGTTCACCAATCTTTTGACTCAGGGCATGGTCTGCAAGGCTACCCAGCAGTGTCCTGAACATGGTTATCTCTACCCGAATGAAGTTGTTGAAGGCCGGTGTTCCCGGTGCCATGCAGAAGTGACTGACGGGAACATTGTAAAAATGTCCAAATCCAAGAAAAACGTGGTGGATCCCCAGGAGTTGATTGATCGTTACGGCGCGGATACGGTTCGAATGTTCTGCTTGTTTGCATCTCCACCGGACAAGGATCTGGAATGGAGCGAAAAAGGCGTTGACGGTTCCTACAGATTCCTTCAAAGGGTATGGCGGCTTGTGGTCGATCACCTGGAGGAATTAAAAAAAGTAAAAGCCTATAATGGAAAAACCGATCTCGCGGAGCCGATAAAATCCGTCCATCGTAAAACCCATGAAACCATCAAAAAAGTTACGAGCGACGTGGAAAACCGGTTTCATTTTAACACGGCCATTTCAGCGGTTATGGAATTGGTCAATGAAACCAATCATTTCTTAAATGGAGCAGGGAAGAAGGATGCCCTTTGCTGGTCGGTTATCCGGAAGTCCATTGAAACCACTGTCATTTTACTCTCCCCGGTGGTGCCCCATATCACCGATGAACTCTGGCAGATGATGGGCCATAAAGGATTTTTGTTAAATGTTGTGTGGCCCGGCTACAGTGAAGATGCGCTCAAAACTGAGAAAAAGCTGATCATTTTACAGGTAAATGGCAAGGTGAGAAGCCGAATTGAGGTGGCTGCTTCAAGCAGTGAGAAGGAAATCGAGGCGCTCGCCCTGGCAGATGAAAAAGTTCAGCGCCATGTAAAAGGAAAGGCCGTTAGGCGCGTCATCGTCGTTCAGAAGAAGCTGGTGAATGTGGTGATTTGATAACGGCCGTTGACGGTTTACGGTTGCCGGTTCACGGTCGAAAAAGCACTTTATGTGAACCGATAACCGCAATTTCGATTTGGCCAAAAAACAGTTGGGTTATTTTGGTATGAAAATCATCTCCGACACACTGAATACCGCTCTGATTCTGATGGTGTTTTTCTGCCTGATCATGACATCCGGTTGCGGTTATTCTCTTCAAGCCACCGGGCAACCCATGCGAATCAGTATCCCCAGCATGGCCATCCCGCTCATGGAGAGTCCTTCTTCCGACATCGGTTTTGAAGGGGATTTTACCAAAATGATTCGTCGGGAATTTGTAAGCCATTCCCAGGTGCCGCTGGTTTCAAAGGGAAAGGCCGCTGCTGTCTTAATCGGAAAAGTCACCAATATTAAGACTGAACCGCTGAGTTATCGGGTAACGGATAATACCTTTGATGTTACGAGTTCGCGCTGGCTGAAGATCAAGCTCCAGGCAAAACTCGTGGATACAAAGACCGGAAAGATCATATGGAACGATCCGAACATGGAAGAAAAGGCATCTTTTTCCGTGGATTCGGATCCCCTGAAAACCCAGTACAACCAGAGGCGGGCCACCAAAAAAATAGCACAGTTGCTGGCTGAAAGGATCTATCTGAAAACCATGGAAAGATTCTGATGCCTGTTGAAATAGCGCCTGAAACTGTTTTAAAGCATCTCCAAAGGGGCAGTCTGGACCCGGTTTACCTGTTCCATGGCCCTGATGATTTTCTCCTGGAAAAAATCCTGAAACAAATCCGTGAGACATTTATTCCTGAAGCTGCCAGGGATTTCAACCTATCCATTTTTGACGGGGACAGCAGAGTTAATCCCGGCGATATTTTTGATGCCGTCCGGTCACTGCCGTTTTTGTCCTCAAACCGTCTCATCATCGTTCGGCGAGCAGACCACATCCCCGCCTCTGATCTGGAGGTCTTGATCCCTTATCTGGAAAAGCCGGTGGATACGACCTGCCTGATTCTTGTTGCACTGAAGCCTGATTTCAGATTGAAGTTTTTCAAATGTATCAAAAAACTCGGCCATGCCGTGAATTTCAGGGAATTGAACGATCGCCAGGTGATACCCTGGATAAAGACCGAAGCCCGTGAGATAGGTTTAAATATCCAAATGGAAGCCTGCCGTCATCTTCAGGAGATTGTCGGTAACCGTTCGAGAACACTTCATACGGAACTTGAAAAATTGTATCTTCGTCACGGCAGCAAAGAAATCAGCGTTAGTGAAATAAAAGAGCTGAGTGTTTACAGTCGGATGTATACAATTTTTGAACTGATGGATGAAATTTCTCAGCGTCGAAAAGCACAATCGCTGTCCATTCTGAACCGCTATCTGGAAGAAGAAGGGAAGGACGCAGCCTTTGGTATCATCGGCATGTTGACCCGGCAGATTCGCATTATTTTTCAGGCCAAGGTCTTTACATCAGAACGTGTCCCGAAACCGGAAATGGCGAAGAAATTGGGTGTGCCCGGATTTCTGGTGAGCAAAGTTCTAGACCAGGCGCGACGCTGGCAGGAAGACGACCTGGAAAAAGCGCTGGTGCTGCTTTACCAGGCAGACGGGCGCCTGAAATTGGGATCTCAGGCGCGCCTGGTGCTTGAAAATTTCGTATTGTCTATTTAGGATTCGCTTCCGGACAACTTATTGACCTGAAGTGTCAGTCTGGAGACTTTTCTTGCAGCTTGATTCTTGTGGATAACACCCTTTGAGACGGATTTCTGAATGATGGAAACAGCCTTACCAAGCGTCTCTCTGGCTTGGGTGGGCGTGTTTTCAGTAATGGCTATTCGGACTTCTTTGACAGCCTTTTTGACCCTGGTTTTGTATCCTTTGTTTTGAATCCTCTGAATCTCATTTTGTTTTGCCCTTTTGAGGGCAGATTTATGGTTCGCCAAGCTGAGCCTCCTTGAAGTAGTACAATATTTTTGATGTTCGCTTTTCTTTTGGCAACAAACTGTTTGAATCAAACAAGTAATGATAGCAACATTATTTTTTATGTCAAGGTTCTTTTGCCCTTTTAAACACATTGTATAAGCCTGATAGAAAAAACATCAGTAGTGCTGCCGGCGTCATTGCATTTTTTACGCTTCTGAGCCGAATCCTGGGGCTTGTTCGTGATATGGTGATGGCCACTTTATTCGGTTCGGGTATGGCGGCGGACGCCTTTTTTGTGGCCCTCCGTATTCCGAATCTGTTGCGACGTCTTTTTGCGGAAGGATCCCTGACCATCGCTTTCATCCCTGTTTTTACTGAGTACTTAACACTAAAAAGCAGAGAGGATGCGTTTGAACTGGCCCGGATTGTGTTCACGATACTATCCCTGATTCTAGTGGTCATCACGGTATTGGGAGTCCTTTTTGCCCCTTTTATCGTAAAGATTCAGGCCTTTGGTTTCGGAAGTTCGGGTATCAAATATGATCTGACGGTGCTTCTTACCCGATTAACTTTCCCATACATCTTTTTTATCGGCATTGTGGCGTTTTTCATGGGGGTACTCAATTCCCTGCGCCATTTTGCAGCACCTGCTGCAGCACCCATTTTACTCAACGTGGGTATTATCGGTGCGGCTTGTTTTATTTCTCCCCACTGCGATGAACCCATTGTGGGGGTGGCCATGGGGGTTATTCTAGGAGGTGTTCTGCAAGTGGCATTGCAGATCCCCTGGGTGTATGGCACTGGGTTGAGACTTTTTCCAAAATGGCAGCCGCTTCACCCGGCGGTCAAGCGCATCGGGTACCTGATGCTGCCCGCAGTGTTCGGTTCGGCGGTATACCAATTCAACCAGTTTGTGGGAACCCTTCTGGCGTCTTTTTTGAAAGAAGGCAGCGTCTCATGGCTTTATTACGCAGACCGGCTGGTTCAATTTCCCCTGGGCATTTTTGCCATTGCCATTGCCACGGCCGCCCTGCCATCCATGTCTGCCGATGCCGCCCGGAAAGATCATACGCAGTTTCAGAAAACACTGGATCACGGTCTGTGTCTTGTCTTTTTCATTGCGCTACCGGCAATGGCAGGATTGCTCATACTGGGAAAACCCATTGTTGAGCTGCTTTTTGAAAGAGGCGCGTTTAACGCTGAATCTTCCGCCATGACAACCGATGCACTTTTTTGCTACGCCTTGGGTCTCTGGGCCTTTTCCGGCATGCGGGTGCTGATTGCCGCATTCTATGCCCTTCAGGACACCAAAACACCGGTGAAGGTTGCCATTATTTCGCTGGGTGTCAATGTGATTGCAAGCCTTGTGCTGATGGGTCCCTTGAAACATGCGGGGCTTGCCCTGGCGTTGTCCCTTGCTTCTGCGGTTCAATTCGGACTGCTGGCTTTTTTTCTTCGGAAAAAGGGGTTGTTTATCCACGCTGCGCCGATTTTGAAATCCATTTCAAAATCAGCAGCCGCCACCCTGGTGATGGGTTCACTTGTTTTCTGTTGCCGCACCCAGTGGTTTCACCCAACCGCCACCCAACCCCTTTCAGAAAAAATACTGAGCCTTTCAACCCTTGTTTTTATGGGAATTGTTGTGTATTTTCTCACAGCCCGTGTGCTGGGATGCCGGGAAATAAAAGCGGTTTTGGTCATGCTTGGCGCCAAACGCACCAGATAATACAGGTATTTCATA
>ERZ891376.376-NODE-376-length-11848-cov-5.680149_pt1 | contig 11848 bp, 5 predicted proteins | sample MGYA00520906_ERZ891376 | MGnify/ENA primary metagenome ERZ891376 (study PRJEB32303, sample SAMEA104408695) | aquatic metagenome | biome: Brackish water; feature: Chemocline; material: water | place: Baltic Sea | collected 2014-10-18T08:59:00 | depth 139 m ...
ATTGAGATCAAAACTCAAAAAAATCTGGAAAAAATTGCCGGTTTCTACAAAGAGTTGGATTGGGCTAAAAAATATAAGATACTCTTCATTCCCCTGATGGACCTGAAAGATAACTTTCAGGGGGCAATCTTTCGTATTAAAGAGGCAATAGCAAGCAATCGTGTGGATCTTTCTTTTGAACATGATGCTGCGGATGTTCCTCCGTATTTTGTCTCAAAGAATCATCCATGGAGAGAGGATTTTTCAACCCCGTTGCATGTTGATATCTCAATGGTTGATGACGATATCCTGGATATTGATGCTTTCCGGAAATGGAGGCCCGACCTGGCTGATGCAGAGTTTATTCTTGATGATGGTAAGTACATCTGCGGGCATGCGATCGAAAAGATGTCCAAATCACTCTACAACGTCGTGAATCCCGATAAGATCATCGAAGAGTATGGAGCCGACATACTGCGCCTGTATGAGATGTTCCTGGGTCCGCTCGAACAATCGAAACCATGGGATACCAATGGAATCGAAGGGGTGTTTCGGTTTATCCGGAAAGTGTGGCGGTTATTCCATGATGAAAAAGGAGAGTTCCGGGTTTCGGATGAGGCTCCAACTGTGGAGGAGTTTCGGGTACTCCACCGGACTATCAAAAAGGTGCAGGAAGATATCGAACGGTTCTCATTCAACACAGCAGTAAGTACCTTCATGATCTGTATCAATGAACTCTCAGACCTGAAATGTCACAAACGGGCAATCCTGAACGATCTTGTAGTTCTCCTGTCGCCCTATGCCCCACACCTGGCCGAAGAGCTATGGGAGCATTTGGGTTATACCGAAAGCATCACCAAGGCCTCATTCCCTGAATACAAGAAAGAATATCTGGTTGAAAATACGTTTGAGTATCCTATTTCGTTTAATGGTAAACTGCGCTTTAAATTAACTCTGCCTCTCGATCTGACTCCTTCTGACATCGAACAGGCGGTGTTGAATGCAACTGAATCAGCAAAATGGCTTCAGGGAAATCCACCGAAAAAGGTCATCGTTGTCCCGGGAAAAATCGTAAACGTTGTGATATAAACGGGATGGGCAACCGGACCGGCGTATGGAACGACAAGGGCGACCGGACTGGCGTATTGAACGACAAGGGCGACCGGACCGGTCGCCCCTACAGGATCGTCGTCCTGATATTTTGTATCCTACATTTCACCCCTCTGTTTTCTCAGGATCTCAACCCCATTAAAAACGAAGCGTTTACCAACGGCGAATACCTTGAATACAGTGTTTATTACGACTCTTACGTAACCGGAAAGGTGACGGCAGGAATGGCTTCCGCCGAGGTGATGTTCGAAACCCAGGAGGTTAACGGTCGGCAAACGTATCACCTGATCGGAACAGGCAAAACAAAAGGAGCTTTCAGCCTTTTTTTCAAAGTCGATGACCGGTTTGAAAGTTTTGTCGACAGGGAGCTTCTGATACCCTGGAAATTTATCAGGCGAACCAAAGAGGGGGGGTATGAGTATGATGACGAAGTTAAGTTCAACCAGTTTACCGGGTCCTATTCCAGCACGCGTAAGAACAAAACGATGCCGAAAGGGACTCAGGACCTGATCTCTTCCCTCTATGTGTCTCGCACCTATGATATGTCAAACGCGCAACCAGGTGATGATTTCCCGATTACCTTTCTGCTCGACGACTCTATTTATATGTCGGTTATCCGGTTTATCGGCATGGAAGAGGTATTGTTAGAGCTGGGTACTTTCCGTTGTATGCGGTTTCAGCCATTGGTAGTAACCGGAAATGTATTCTCCCAACCCTATCCGATGGACATCTGGATTACCGATGATAAGAACCGAATACCAATTCTGATTAAATCTGCCGTGATTGTCGGATCGGTGAAACTTGAATTGACTGAATACAGAGGATTGGCCAATCCGCTCACATCCATGATTGCCCCACCGGAAAAAGGCCGGTCGAAAAAGAAAAAATTATGAGAAAATTCATTCTGTTAACAGCATTCGGTTGGCAATTGGCATTTTATTGTTGGGGGGTACCTCTCACCACGGCACCACGGCACCACGGCACCACGGCACTATTCACCATTGCCACGTCGCTACGCTCCTCGCAACAAGGCTCACCAGTTAGCTATGACTCCCTCTGGCATCAGGTTGACTCATTATCCCATTCCGGTTTGCCCAGGTCGGCCCTGATTATTGTTGATCAACTGTATATCCGGGCGATGAATGAGGCGAATGATCCGCAACTGGTTAAATCGATAATCTACCGAATCAGTTTAAATTCAACATTCCGGGAGAATTTTCAAGTTGAGGCAATCTCCGAATTAAAGAAAGAGATCGAAACCTCCCGGGAACCGGTTACCCAGATCCTCAACTCCATCCTGGGAGAGTTATACTACAATTATTATCAGCGTAATCAATATCGTTTCAGTGAACGGTCGGCCATGATAGGTTACCTTTCGGATAATCCTGAAACATGGGATGCAAAGAGACTGCTCTATGAAGTTATCCTGAGCTACCGGCAATCGCTGTCGAACGAAACCGAACTTCAGGAGATCCCTCTGGAGCAATACCGGGCAATCCTGGAATACCCGGTTCTGAATTCCGGTAAAAAAGATACAACATCATCCGTACATTCCACACTTTTTGATTTCCTGGCTCAGCGGGCGCTTCAGTTTTTCACACAAACAGGACTCCCTGTTATCCAATCTTCAACTACATTCACCCTCGATAACGCCGCCTTTTTTGCCCAATCACCAAAATTTATCAGGTATCCTTTAAAACCGAAAGGCATTCATGCACGTCAGGGCGACGGCACCTTTATCCCGCCCGGCAATGATACCCTCTCTCTCACCTGGTATACAATCAGTATATATCAGGCGTTAGCCCAGTTCCATCTCAACAATAAGAATCCGGAAGCACTGATTGACTGGGAGCTTCAGAGGTTCTCTTATGTTTTGAAAGAGAGCACCCTGCCAGGAAGAGACAGTCTGTACCTCGAGGCTCTCAGAGAGTTTGAACAGGCTTACAACTTCTCTCCTGCCTCAGCCGAAATATCATTTGCTCTTGCTTCTGCACTCATGAATGAGGGCGAGAAGTATGATCCGTTGAGTTCCGGGGCCCAACGATGGGAGCTGAAGTCTGTACTGCAGGTTTGTAAGGGCGCTGTCGAAAAGTTTCCCGGATCAATGGGGGGTAAGAATTGCAGCTCCCTGATCAAACAGATTCTGGCTCCATCTTTACAGATCACCTCCGAATATGCCATCATCCCTGATCAACCTGCTTTAGCCTCCCTCTCGTTTAAACATATCCCTGCTCTCTTTTTCCGGATGATAAAATCTGATCCTGAGCAGTATAGGGCAGCCATCTCCGGCCTGAAAAATGATGATATTTTCAACTACCTCAACTCCCTGACGCCCGTTAGTCGCTGGCAGATTACTATTCCTGTTAGCGGGGATTACCAGGAACACCGGACCGAATTCAGTATTCCTCCTACAGCACCGGGTTTTTATCTGCTTTTTGCATCCTCCGACTCCCTCTTTCTGAATCCGTCAATGCCCTTTACCCATCAGGCCATCTGGTCGTCCGGCATCAGCTATATTACACAGCGGAACGAAGAGGGTGGCATTGATATCTACCTCCTTGACCGGCGAAGTGGATATCCCTTAAAAGATCTGTTTGTTGAAGCTTTTTCCAAATCCTATGATAACCGAACCCGACAGTATGTGACCTCTAAAACTGGCGAATACCATTCCAACGAATCGGGCTTTTTTTCTATACCGGCTCCCCCGGCCAAAGGTTCGCATTCCAACCTGATCCTGCACATCCGCAATGGAGAAGACCTGCTGATTACAAAGTCTCTGTATGTCTATCCCATATCAGACCGTCAGGTAAGACCGGTCGAGCAAACCCGTTTTTTTACCGACCGTGCCATCTTTCGTCCCGGTCAACCTATCTATTTCAAAGGGATCATTCTTGAGCGTAACGGCGATTCCACATCCCTGAAAACCGGTAAAAAAACCCTCGTCAGCTTCACGGATGTGAATGGACAAAAAATATCAGATCTAGCATTCGTTACTGATGAATACGGTGCCTTCAACGGCTCGTTTACCGCTCCGTCCGGAGTTCTTCTGGGTGAGATGCGGATATTCAATGAATCCGGATCAATAACCATTTCTGTTGAAGAGTATAAACGCCCTACGTTTGAAGTGATTTTCGATCCTGTTGAAGGAAGTTATATGCTTGGAAAAGATGTATCTGTAACCGGAAAAGCTGTCGGCTATGCAGGTAATGCCATCGATGCCGGATCGGTCAGTTACCGTGTTGTGAGAACAGCCTCTTATCCCTATCGCGGTGGCTGGTGGCGCATCCCATTTCCTGAATCTCCGGAGGTTGAGATCACAAATGGAACCACCCTTACAGGGGATGATGGTTTATTTACCATTACCTTTGATGCCCTCCCCGACAAATCGATACCCCCTTCTAGTCAGCCAGTGTTTAGTTTCCGGATTTTTACCAATGTTACAGATATTAACGGTGAGACCCGGTCAGCACAGGAGACACTTTCGGTTGGCTACACATCCCTCCTTATTAATATCACCGTACCCGATAAAGTGAATTTGCAAAAGGATGGGATTTTCTCTCTCTCCACAACCAACCTTAACGGCAAGGATACCCCTGCAGAAGTTCAGGTCACCTTGCAGAAGTTGTCAGGTCCCGGTCGTGCATTCAAATCACGCCTCTGGAGTCAACCCGATACGATGCTTCTGTCAAGGGAGAACTTCTACACCCGGTTCCTCCACGACATCTATGCCGACGATGATAATCCGGAAACCTGGAAAAATGAAAAGACCCTTTTCAATATCTTCATAAATACTGTAAGCGATACCATACTTAATTTGACCGATACCAGATACCAGATACCAGATCCGGCATCCGGCATCCGGCATCCGGCATCCGTTATTCTGGATCCAGGATCGTACAAGTTAACCCTCACAGCCACAGATCCCTTCGGACAGAAAGTGGAAAAGACTCTGTTTTTCACAGCCTTTGATCCCGGTAGTAAAAGAGTCCCTGTTCCGGCATTCAACTGGTTTGTTCCCTTAAAAAGTTCCGGTGAGCCGGGCGAAATAGCCTCGTTTCTGATAGGAACCAGTGAAAAAGAGATCCGGGTTATCCGCGAAATCAGGGTGAAGGGCCAGCTCTACTCAAGGGAGTGGTTTACACTCAAGAACCAGCAGAAGCTGGTCGAGATTCCGATCCTTGAAGAGTTCCGCGGTAATTTTTCGGTCAATTTCCTCTTTGTGAGAGAGAATCGTGTGTTCCAGAACAGCCAGGTTGTATTGGTCCCCTATACAGATAAAAAACTGAATATCAATATATTAACTTTCCGAAACAAGTTGATACCAGGTCAGCATGAGGATTGGAAAATTCGTATCACCGATGCCGGCAATAAAGGAATCAACGCTTCATTTCTGACTACTATGTATGACCGTTCCCTGGACCTTTTCAGGGCCAATTCATGGTCATTCGATCTATTTAAACATTACTACTTCAATAATCCCTGGGATGTAAATGATGACTTCCGGAGCACCGGTGGATCCTGGCACTCCTCCTTGTGGAATACAGTCAACTTCCAGTACCGGGATTATGATCAACTGAACTGGTTTGGTATGCAGCCAATGGGTTTTGGATATTTCATGGGAGGTGGAAGAAAAGGGGGAAGAGAGCTCCTGATGAATAAAGATTCGTTCGCAATGGAAGCTGAACCCGCAGTGGCGGGAATGCAGGAACCACCTCCACCTCCAATGGATGGCATTAACAATGTGCAGAATAAATTGTTAGCCCCGGACCTGACGTCTGAGAATAAGGAATTTCCCCTGGTACCTGTTCGTAAGGATTTCAGGGAGACCGCCTTTTTCTATCCATCTCTCGTCTCCGACAGTAGTGGCAACCTTGCATTGAAGTTCACAGTCCCTGAAGCTCTTACCTCCTGGAAACTTCTTGGGCTTGCATATACCCGAAATCTGGATTACGGACTGATTGAAAAAGAGCTTATTACCCAAAAGGAGCTGATGGTGTTTCCCAATGCTCCGAGGTTCTTAAGACAGGGAGATACAGTTCTGTTCACTGCCCGGATCGTGAACCTTAGCGATCACGAGATCTCCGGAGAGGCGATGCTGGATCTGGCGGAAGCAATTACGATGCAACCTTTAAACTCAATGATTCTGGATCCTGGATCCTGGATCCTGGATGCCGGATACCGGATACCAAATCCCAAATCCCAAGCTCCAAATCCCAAATCTTTTTCTGTTCCGGCTGGTCAAAGTACGGCTGTCTCATGGATCCTAGCAATTCCACATTCCAGATTCCTTAGCCTGCTTCAATATACTGTCACAGCGCAGGCTGGCCAGTTCAGCGATGGGGAGATGAACACCATTCCGGTGCTGACCAACAGGATGCTGGTTACCGAATCGTTGCCGCTGCCGGTAAGTGGAAAAGGGAGTTTAGACTTCAAATTTGATAAACTGCTTAAGTCTAAAGGGCTAAAATCGTTAAACAGCTACCGGTTGACCCTTGAATTCGCATCAAACCCGGTATGGTATGCCATCCAGGCGTTACCGGCGCTGGATGAGAAAAGCTACTCCAACACGGATCAGATCTTTGGTGCATTTTATGCCAATGCTCTTGCCTCCCATATCGCAGAGTCTAATCCCCGCATACAGAAGGTCTTTGAAAGTTGGAAATCCCTGACACCGGATGCCCTGTTGTCGAACCTGGAGAAAAACGAGGAGTTGAAATCTGCTATCCTGCTGGAGACACCATGGGTGCTTGACGCCAAAAGTGAAACAGAAAACCGGAGGAAGCTGGGGCTCTATTTTGATATGAACAACCTTCAGCAAAATTTCCGGGAGAACCTCAAGTTGTTACAACAGATGCAATATCCTTCCGGAGGCTGGCCCTGGTTCGAAGGAATGCGTGAAAACCGTATTGTCTCCCTCAGCGTTCTTACCGGATTAGGGCGCATGGAGCACCTTGGGGTTCAGTATGCAGAGCAAACGGAACAAGTTAAGGAGATGGTTCGAAAAGCGACCTCATATCTTGATAAAGAGATGGTTAACGATTATAAAAAACTTCAGAAATTCTATCCAGGCAAGTTAAATGAAAACCATATCAGCCCTGTTCAGGTGAAGTACCTTTATGCGAGGAGTTTCTATAGCCAGATCCAGGATCCAGGATCCTGGATCCTGGATACCAAATCTACCCCAACCTCTCAACAAGAAGGAGGTGGAAAGTCGGATATCGAGGAAGCGCTGGAGTATTATACCTCCCAGGCAAAAAAGTTCTGGTTGAAGCAGGATATTTTCTCTCAGGGGCTGATCGCTCTGGCTTTACATCGTATGGGAGATCAGATAACACCCGGAAAGATCATGAAGTCTTTATCAGAAAGGGCATTGCACTCCCCGGAGCTTGGTATGTACTGGGCAACCGGAGGTGGTTATGAGTGGTACCAGGCACCTGTTGAGACGCAGGCGTTGATGATCGAGGCTTACGACGAAGTTGCCGTGGATCAGAAATCGGTAGAAGGGATCAAAACCTGGTTACTTAAACAAAAGCAGACCCAAATGTGGCGAACCAAACAGGCGACAGTTGATGCGTGTTACGCTCTGCTACTACGTGGGGCAGATCTGCTGGCTGATGATCCTCAGATTCAGATCAAGCTGGGAAGTATCGAGATTGATCCGGCAGATAATCAGGATCTCCGGCAGGAGGCAGGTACCGGATATTTCAGGATGTCCTGGACAGGTGATGCCATCCAGCCCGATATGGGGAATATACGGATTACCAAATCCACTGATGGTATTGCCTGGGGTGGACTTTACTGGCAATATTTCGAAGACCTGGATAAAATTACAAAACACGAAACGCCGTTGACGGTAGAGAAGGAAATTTTCCTGGAACAAAATACGGAGGCCGGCCCGGTGTTCTTGCCAATATCGAGAGACGAAGGACGAGGGACGAGGGACGAAGATATAGACTCTGCAAAAACTAATTTTCACCATTTGGAGATCGGGGATAAACTCAAAGTCCGCCTTATCGTTACTGTGGATCGCAACATGGAATTCGTTCATTTGAAAGATCTCAGGGCTGCCGGTTTGGAACCCTCTGCTCAATCTGACTCACAAACTCACAAACTCACAAACTCACCACTCTCCGGCTATCGATATCAGGATGGCCTGGGATATTATCAGTCAACTACGGATCTGGCGACCAATTTCTTCTTCGACTATCTGCCAAAAGGGACGTGGGTGTTTGAGTATCCGCTGATAGTGAACAATGCCGGCGATTTTTCAACAGGAATTGCCACAATCCAATGTATGTATGCTCCGGAGTTCTCGGCGCATTCGGAGGGAAGCAGGTTGGAAGTAGGGAGGTAGGTAGGGAGGTAGGGATGTATGAGGGTATGAGGGTGTGAGAGATCTTAAATACTTCGTAGTTCTAACTTTGTACTTCCAGTTCTAACTTCGTACTTCTGGCTTCTAACTTTGAATATTACTACTTTTGCCATTCACTTATTAATCAAACCACGATGTTGCGAACACACACCTGCGGTGAATTAAGGCTTACGGATTCTGGGAAGAAAATTACGCTGGCCGGATGGGTTCAGCGTAATCGTGAAATGGGCGGCCTCACCTTTATCGACCTGCGCGACCGTTATGGCATTACCCAGCTTGTTTTCAATATGGAAATAAACCCTGATTTATGCAGGGAGGCCCGGGAACTGGGCCGGGAATTCGTGATCCGGGCAACAGGGAAGGTGGCCGAACGGTCCAATAAGAATCCAAAGATCCCTACCGGTGATATCGAGATCCTGGTGGAAAAACTGGAGGTACTCAATCCCTCCCAAACACCCCCGTTTACCATCGAAGACCACACTGACGGCGGCGAAGAACTCCGGATGAAATACCGTTACCTCGACCTCCGCCGGAATGAAAACAAGAAGAACCTGCTCCTGCGTCACAAAATGGCGATCGAGGCCAGAAACTATCTGGCTTCCAAGGAGTTCATTGAAATCGAGACCCCCTACCTGATAAAATCCACCCCCGAAGGCGCCCGCGACTTCGTGGTTCCCTCCAGGATGAACGAAGGCCAGTTTTATGCTCTTCCCCAATCGCCTCAAACCTTCAAGCAACTGCTGATGGTGGCCGGATACGACCGCTACTACCAGATCGTCCGCTGTTTCCGCGACGAAGACCTGCGGGCTGATCGCCAGCCTGAATTCACCCAGATCGACTGCGAAATGTCGTTTGTAGACCAGGAAGATGTGCTGAATACCTTCGAAGAACTGGCCAAACACCTGTTCAAATCAGTCCTGAATATCGACACCCAAGCGTTTCCAAGGATCTCTTATGAGGAGGCGATGAAAATTTATGGCTCTGACAAGCCGGATATCCGCTTTGGGATGACCTTTGTGGAGCTGAACCACCTGATGAAGGACAAAGGGTTCCAGGTATTCGACCAGGCAGAGCTGGTGGTTGGGATCAATGTAGAAGGGTGTGGAGAGTACACCCGCAAGCAGCTTGATGAGTTGACCGATTTCGTGAGAAGGCCCCAGGTTGGTGCAACTGGCCTGGTTTATATCAAATACAATCCCGACGGGACCATCAAATCCTCCGTAGATAAGTTCTATACACCTGAAGATCTGAAACCGGTACTGGATCTATTTGAAGCTAAGCCGGGCGATCTGATCCTGATCCTGGCTGGTGGCACAGACAAAACGCGATCTGCATTAGGCGATCTGCGCCTGGATATGGGAAAGCGCCTGAACCTGATCGCTCCCGGGGTTTTCAAACCCTTGTGGGTGGTTGATTTTCCACTACTCGAGTGGGACGAAGAGACCCAGCGCTTCTATGCCAAACACCATCCATTTACCGCTCCCAAGCCCGAAGACATCCCGCAACTTATGTTTGGCGATGCCAAAAAGGTCAGGGCCAATGCTTACGACCTGGTCATCAACGGAGTAGAGATCGGTGGTGGATCGATCCGGATCCACGACAAAGGGTTACAACAACTGATGTTCCAGAAACTGGGCTTTACCGACGAAGAGGCCGCCAGCCAATTCGGCTTCCTGATGAACGCCTTCGAATACGGCGCTCCACCCCACGGTGGCATTGCCTTCGGCTTCGACCGTTGGGTCACCATTTTCGGTGGCGGGGATTCCATCCGTGATTTCATCGCTTTCCCGAAAAACAACGCCGGCCGGGATGTGATGATCGACTCGCCATCGGCTATCAGTGATGAGCAGAAGAAGGAGTTGGGGATCAAGGTAAGGTGAAATAAGAGGTATCGTGTATATAATCGCCATTTATTTGTATATTTGTCGATTATACCCCGTCGTTATGATACAAAGAACTTTATTCGAGGCAATCACCAAGCGGCTGTTTTCGGGGAAATCCATCCTGATACTTGGGGCCAGACAAGTTGGAAAAACCACCATGATAAGAGGTATTGCAAAGACTCATCATGAACAAACGCTTTGGCTGAATGGTGACAATCCGGAAGACAGGGAGTTATTGAACCACCTTAATTCTACGCGGGCAGCTGAGTTATTTCCACCTCAACACCTGGTTATTATCGACGAAGCGCAACGGCTGGAGAACGCGGGATTAACACTGAAAATTATTCATGACAATTGTCCGGGTATTCAATTGGTGGCAACAGGATCCAGCGCCTTTGAACTCACCGACAAGATCAAAGAGTCCATGACGGGCAGAAAATGGACATTCACACTTTATCCCATCTCCTTTCAAGAGTTGGTGAATCACACCAACCAACTGGATGTGATCAGGCTGCTGGAAACCCGCTTACTCTTCGGGTCCTATCCTGAAGTGATCAACCATAGTGGCAAAGAAAAAGAGATCCTGAATGAATTGATATCCGATTACCTGTACAAAGATATTTTCCGGATCAAAGAGATCAGGAAGCCTGACCTAGTGGAAAAACTCATCAAAGCACTTGCATTTCAGGTGGGCAACCAGGTTTCGAACCGGGAACTGGCTACATGGCTTCAGGCTGATAAAGAGACCGTTGAACGTTATTTATTCATGCTGGAAGAGGCCTATATCATTTTCAGGCTGCCTTCCTATTCCAGGAATCTGAGGAATGAACTGAAGAGATCCAAAAAGATCTATTTTGTCGACAATGGAATACGGAATGCTGTGATCAACCAGTTTAACCCGGTTTCGCTGCGCAATGACACCGGAGCTCTTTGGGAAAACCTGATGATCGCTGAACGGCGTAAATTCAACGAATACGATCGACGCTTTTGTAATACCTATTTCTGGAGGACAACAAGGCAACAGGAGATCGATTATCTTGAAGAGTCGGATGGGGTTTTAAGCGCATATGAAATGAAATGGCAATCTGTGAAAAAATGGGTTCCCCCAGGTGCATTTACTGAAGCTTATCCTGAATCATTATTTCATGTGGTCTCCAGAGATAATTTCTTTCATTTTCTTATTCCAGGGAATTCTTCCGGTTGATATCCCCATATGCTGAATAAAGTCCTTTCGGAATTGCATTGTAATCAACGGCCTTCATAAGTAATATTCATGTAAACTACCTGACATATCCGGATTGAAGACGTAATGAAATCGAGCTGGCTAATGTGGTTACAGCGAGTCTTAATAACGATCCTAAATCTTTATTTTTCTCATAATCAGGGGCATGGATACTCTGGACGCTGTGGTATTGAACCATATTGATGAAGGAATGCTGCGCTTTTTTATTCTCTTCGGGACTGAAAACCCCAAAACTTGGAGCTCTGTGGGCAGCTAACAGAG
>ERZ891376.381-NODE-381-length-11778-cov-5.720464_pt1 | contig 11778 bp, 5 predicted proteins | sample MGYA00520906_ERZ891376 | MGnify/ENA primary metagenome ERZ891376 (study PRJEB32303, sample SAMEA104408695) | aquatic metagenome | biome: Brackish water; feature: Chemocline; material: water | place: Baltic Sea | collected 2014-10-18T08:59:00 | depth 139 m ...
TTGGATTTGTTGTTGAGGTCCGAGGATCGAGGGCCGAGGGACGAAGGACGAAGGACGAGGGACGAGGGAAGAGGGAAGAAAGACGAGGTAAAAGGTTCAGTGCATCCGGCATCCGGTATCCGGTATCCGGCATCCGGCATCCAGGATCCAGCATCCAGGATCCAGCTGGCCTTTTATACCGGCCGTTTTATGGACTACTGCGACTGGGACCCCTTTCTGAAAGCGGTGATGGAGCGCAACCCGGTGTCGGTAGCCTATTTCCGGGTGATGGAACTGCCGGATGTCTATAACACCTTACTCGAATGGCCAAACGAGTCTATTTACGAAGGGAACCGGCTGGCACTTCCCGATGAGGTGGTGAACTTCGGGCGCGGCGACGGAATCGAAAAAGCCCTGACCCTGGCCAATATAATCAAAGCCCGGGATAGGGGATGTAAGATCTTGCTGACTATTGAAAAGGAGAGGGTTGAGTTGAAAGCAGATGGAGAGCGGTTTAACTTCACATCGGCAAAACAGTTCAGTAAAAACCTTTCCTTGTAATTGATTTTCAGAGGCGCTGGTATATTCCAATTCGGGAAAGGAAAAAAGAATTGAATTAAGAAAAACTCAGGAAATTACCTTCACGGAGGGGATTTTTTCCAGGGCCATTTCGATAAATTTCAGATGCTTCCGGCTCATAGAGAAGAGCATAATCTCAAATATATTTCCATTTTCGCTCTCTTTCAGGAATTTGATGGTGGGCTCCTCTTTCAGGTTGCTCCAGGGAGTGTTCAGGATCGTATCCCGGATTCGTGATTCAGCAACCGACTTACTTATGTCATGGTTAATCTGAACCAGGATCGTATGGGCTGCCAATGCTTCGCTGTTTTTTACCTCTGAAATCACTTCATGGTTGAGCCGGGAATACGGGATCCGGAGCAACTGACCGTCCTCTGTCCGGATCCTGATGTAGGTCAGGTGCAGGGATTTGATATTTCCGGAAAGTTCGCCTAACCGGATATGTGCACCGGATTTTAAATTGTGCTTCACCTTAAAGATGACGCCTGCGAATATATCACGGAAGAGGAACCATGAAAAGAAACCGACAACAATGAAAATAAGAGCAATAACGAGGTATTGGTAATAGAACTTTCCACGGAACAGGTAATCCGTAGTCCAGAAAATATAAGATAGCCAGATAATGAATTCAAAGGCTGACAAAAGAGTAATCCGGAAGGTCCATTCCGGATATCGTTTCGCCAGGCGTTTTATACCTATTCTTACGGCCTTCAGCATCAAAAAGACCAACAAAGCAATCATAAAGGCGATGATAAATTTCATGATCATAGCAATCCCTCCCTATTAAATGTACGTATGATATGAGGCTCAACGAAACTATTCACCATGTACAGCTCTTCCTTTATTTCTTCTATCAGTCCGGCTCTTAACAGGGAGCTGATAATGGCTCTTGTCCATGTTTCATCCGACTGAAATATCTTCTGAATACGTTCATAATTCAACCATTTATGCACTATCATCTGGACCAGGATGACTTTCCAATCATCATCCATCCCGGTCAGGATTCTGGAATCGGGACTGTATGGAGGCCGGATATGGATCTTATGGCCTGTTATCCTGACAATGTTTCCAATCCATGCTTTGAGGGCTGTTCCGGGATTCCCTTCGGAATAATCGAAGTACTTGTTGAATAGTCTCGCCATCTGAATTTCCGAGAGCTCTCCCTCTTCCTTGTTGTGCAGAATAAACTTCAGGCTACTCGAGCGTTGCCTGCGAATGATCATCTCCTTGAGCTCCATGGAATCGAATGGTCTTAACGGAATGACGCTGATGAATTCATTCTGCAGGTTTACCACTTTATTCATAAATTCAAAAGCGAACGTGTTCATATTTAAAACAAACAGGAACTTGTTGCCATAATTGTTGATCAGGCTGATGATGAGTCTGACAATATCCCATCCTTCGGTTGATCGTTCCCACCAACATTCAAGATCATGAATAATAAAAACACTGTCCTGAGAAAGCGATTCCATGATCTCATCCAGATTCCCCTGTGTTTTGGTAATTCTCCGGAACTCAGACACGAAAGCTGACGTATCAGTAGAACCTTCCGGCAGGGAAAAAAGATGATAAACCTTCTCCTTTGGAAAGAGCTTACCGGCTATGTTCCTACAGAAAGTGGTTTTGCCGGAATTTCTTCCACCAATAATCATGATGCCTCCAGGGTAGCCCGAATGAAAACGCCTGACAGCCGTCCTGAAAACCTCTTCATCTTTTTTCCGGCTGATCCAGAAGTCTTCACTGATGCTTGACTCGCCGCTGAACAGGTTTTTATAAAACTGGGGAAGCAAATCAGTCACTGTTTCCCTTGGACTGACTGATTCGACCAGGTCAAGAAATTTTTGATTTCCCGAACTCACCTGTTCAGACTCCATCATCTTTTTCGCAAACAAAATTCCTTCACTCCTTGAATATAGCACTCTGGATGAAAAGCGGTTGAATGAACTCCCAATGCGTTCAACATAGGCATCAAATGTTCTCAGTACTTTTTTACTCTGATGTTCCCGTATGAACTGTGAATATTCCGATAGCGTTGAAGGCATTTTATATGCGGATAACTGAAGGAATACCTCCTGAAGAGAACGTTCAAACAGGTGAACCATCTGTTCTTTAACCTGCTGGATTTTCTCCTCTTCTTTCAGGATCTTCTGGCAGGCATCCAGAATAACAGGTGAGGTCACCTCTGTTTTATCGTCCATGTCATCCGGAATATTCTCCAGGGTAAAGCGGGTCAGACTGAGGAGGTCATGGATCTCGGTAATGGAATTTTTTAGCGATTGTGATATCGTTTCCAGGTGGTCATGAGATGTACCCAGGAACCGGGAGTCTATGTAGAACCTGGTGATTCTCCGCAATGGAACAGCTAAAGCCTCGGTGGCTTCATATGATGTATCGTCAGCCTTATGGTAGGAAGTAATGACCATACTTTCAGGCAGGGTTTCTGAGAGTTTCAGGATTTCATCTCCAAACCGGCTGAAATCTTTCAACAATGTGATATGTTCATCAAACGAGGAGAGTTTTATTTTTAATCCGGGGATGTCATGATGGCTTTCACCAAACGTTTCCAGCTTTGACCTGATTGCCTGAAACTCAGCCTTGTAATAAGTGTCCAATTGCATGGAGAAGTTCAGGTTTAACTCATTGATCTTATCTTTAATCCGGCTCTTGTACGACTGTAAAAGCACATCCAGATAAATTCGGTTAACCTGGTGCAATGTCATTTCATACCATGATTCAGCAAACAGAGAATTTGTTTGGACAAGCTCCTCGTAATATTTTTTATTCCTTCGCTTCTGTCTGATGCGGTAGTTGATATCTACTTTCCCCAGGTCGTTGCTCATAACCTGAAGGTTTTTCCTGAACTCCAGTAAAAGACGGTGACGGGCTTGTTCCTGCCGGATCCTGATCCCGGATTTCAATTCATGGATCTTACTTTCAATCTCCTTTTGCCCGGTGGCGACAGTTACCGGTAAATCTCCCTTTTTTGTAGCCTTATCCAATAACATTTCCAACATATTGTCGACGGAAGAGATCAGAGTTCTGCTATCTGACAAATGTGCGAAAAGGTCATCCTGTAGCTTGTTTAGAAAAGCAGAAAGAAAGAAATGGCGATTATTTCGCAGGTAATATTCTGCGATTTCGTGATATCGGATCTTTCCCTGAATTGTTTCCCGGGAGAAGGGATGAGCCAGGCGCCTTCTGACCTTGAACCATTTCAACCTGACTGCATCGTTTTTTTTCAGCACAAGATCCTCCTTTTCGTAAAGGATTTTAAGTTTCAGGGGGTATTTCATAAGATCCTCGTCGAGGCGATCGATATACCATGAAATCCCGTTTTCAAGTGCATCCCTGAGAATGTGAAGCCTGATACTGGTCAGGTCGGTAAAAATCCTGTTCGTATGGAAATAGAAGTCATTCTTGATTTTGATCAGGGCCTTCGTCCTGCGGTATTTATCAGAAAGGGCCTTCATGTTATCTAATCGTGGAAATACAGCATTTACAGCTGTTTCCAGGTTATCAGTAACATGTTTTATCTCTGCAAACAGCGGGGAAATGGTTTTTTCACTGAAAAGGGTGAGCACTTTCTGTCCATTGATATCTATATTGCTGATATCCTCATTGATAATATGGTACCTGGAGGGGTGTAATTGGGGCAGGTCAAGCTGTTGTATCGACTGGGGCTTTTTGATCTCTTCTTCTTTGATTTCCAACCCGAGATCAAACGTTTCAAATCCTGAAGAACTGTTTACCAGGAAAAAGGTGCCGAGAGTTTTTGACAGGATCATGACCTCTTCATAAGTCTGATCAATATGCTGATATTGCTTGTCGGGGATGCCGATAAAGGTCAGATCAGTCTGATCGGATTCCCGGCAGATGATCTCGTGTTTGGCCAGACCATCAATGCTGTTGTTGATGATTTTGATCTCCAGGTTTATCCGGTAGTGGTTAACAATTTGTTGCAATGTTTTATGCAGGCTTTCCGTCCGTTCCTGGAAATTATTGATCACCAGCAGCCTGATGTGTGCATCTTTCCAATCTCCGGAAGCGGTGAAATGGCGAAGCAGGAATATCGAAAAGGTAAGGTTACTCCCCCATCCGCTCCACCATACATCGATCATGTTTTTCTTTCCAAATTTTTTCAGGGGGTTATAATAGAGGAAGGTGGTGTTGAAATCACTCTCTTCAAAGTTTCGGATCATGCGTAAAAATTTCTCTTTGTTTTTTTCATTTTTACTCCATCCCATGAGGATGGTATTGGGTTCAATTCCGGAAAAACCGTATACCCGGGCAATCTCGTCCATACCAGTATATATGTCACGGCATTTATGCTGATGAATAAGTAACTCATCTTTCTTGCCTGAAGAGGAGAAATAGCGCTTGTCTTTTAAAAGTTGCGGATCCTGGGATTCCATAAGTTCAAATGCGGAAAGCAGGCCTAGTTTGCCACGAAAGGCTCTGGCAAATTCGACCAGATGTGGTCGTGCATTATCCGGGCCGCTGAAAAGAATGATATTGGGTCTCCAGTTTCGGGTGTGTACTACGGATTTATTTAGTCTGAACAGGCCGGTTCTGACCAGGGTGGCCCAAACGCTGCTCCAGGCATCCCCGGTTTCAAGTACCAATTGCCTTCTCTTGAGAAAGAAAAACAGGGAGCCAAGGATAACAACTGCTCCTATCATGGCCAGGAGGTCAAGCTGGATCATAACAAGGATGCAGGCAAGTGATCCAATGATACTGACCCATGGCGGCGTTTTGAAAGAGGGCCTGAAATCGGCGCTGGTCATTGATTCAAAAGCTGCGCTCAGATTCAAAAACCCGTAGGTGGTAATAAAAAAAACAGAAACAATCCGGGCGATGACATCCAGATCCCCGATAAGAATACCAGCTTCAGCGATAACAAAGGTGAGCAGAAGGGCGTTTCTGGGCTCCTTTGATGATCCGGTGCCATGTGCAAAAATCCGGGGAGTGATCTTATCGATGGCGGTGGATTGCAGGATCCTGGGAGCGGCCAGAATACTGCCCAGGGCTGAACTCAATGTAGCGCCCCAGATTCCGGCAATCACAAGTTGGGGGACCAGCGCTATCTTGAAGAGCGCCCGGGGATCGGTGGCAAGAAAGTTCCCGTCCACTGTGTAGGCAAAGAAAAACGCCAGGCCAATATATACAGCCAGGCCGAGGGCTATGGCAGAAATAGTGCCACCCGGAATGGATTTTTTCGGATCCCTGAGATCGCCTGACATAGAGACCCCGGCTTCAAACCCGGTCACCGCCGGGAAGAAGATGGCGAATAAAACCATCAGGGAAACACCCGTGCCAGAGCCGAAAAAGTTTGGAGAGGCGGGAACATGACTATGATGGCCAAATAATATAGACAGGAGCGACAGTAAGATGGCTGCCATGATCAGGTATTGGGCCTTGATGGCCAGTGAAGTACTGATAAAGGTGACGATAGTAACTGCTATCAATATAAGGCTGCCTGCAATCCGGATATGGTTGATATCCATAGGGAGATCCCAGTACCCAAGAAAGCTTTCCGCGAAACCGATAAGATAAAGACTAACACTAAATGATAACCCGACAAACAATGCCAATCCCAATGTTCCACCAATGGGCAGTCCAAGGCTTCGGGAAATAATGTAATAGGTCCCTCCCTCTTTCACCTTCTTGTCGGTTGCTATCGAAGAGACGCTTAAACCGGTGGTTATCGAGATAAGATGTGCAATAAGGATGATGCCTAGCGTGCCAAATAAACCGGCTTCACCGGCAATCATCGGAAGGCGCATGTACATAATCACCCCGAGGATCGTCAGAATAGAGGGAGTGAACACGCCACCAAAAGTTCCAAACTTTTTATCTTTTATCATATTATCGATATTCCGCTATAACCCACTAATTTATAAAATTTTAAGGGATATCAAAAATAATAATACTTTTACTGCACAATAATTTTAAACGATGGATTTTCAAAACCCATATATTGTAGTCATAGCGGTTTGCCTGATATTGATTTTGTCTTACCAGTTTAACTGGATATCAAAGATATCCAGAATTCCCAGCGTCCTGTTGCTTATCCTGCTGGGAATTGGCATAAGGATTGGCCTCGATTACCTTGATGTAAGGACCGGCAACCTGATGAGTTTACTGCAGGTCATCGGCATCGTTGGGTTGATCATGATTGTTCTGGAAGCCTCCCTGGAGCTGGAACTCAAACGCGAGAAACGCACATTGATCCTGAAATCCTTCTTCCTGGCCCTCTTCTCGCTTGGCGCATGCATCGTCTTTATCACCTGGCTGCTGAACAGGTTTGTGATCGACGATCTCTTTTCTGCCATTCTTTATTCCGTCCCGCTGTCGGTAGTCAGCAGCGCGATTGTTATTCCCAGCGTAGGAAGCCTGCTGAAACAAAAGAGGGAATTTCTGATCTATGAGAGCACCTTCTCCGATATTCTGGCGATCATGGTCTTTTTCTACCTCCTCAGCAACATCAATATGGCTTCCGTTGGAAGCATCGTTCTGAATGTTTCAGTGAATCTTGGCATTACCATAATCCTCTCCGTTGTTATCGGTTATGTGATGGTGATTTTACTCGACAAGCTGCAATCGCAGGTCAAGCTGTTCCTGCTCATCGCCGTTCTTGTGCTTCTCTACTCGATCGGCAAACTTTTCCATTTCTCTTCCCTGGTAATGATCCTGGTTTTCGGAATAATCCTCAACAACAGCCCTATTTTTTTTTCCGGAAGGATGAAAAGGTGGATCGATCTGCCTGCGCTCAAAGTGGTTCAAAATGATTTTCAAATCCTCACGATGGAGTCGACATTCTTTATCCGGACTTTCTTTTTCGTTATTTTCGGAATCACCCTGGAACTGGGCAACCTGTTGGATAAACGGGCGGCTTTGATCAGCCTGGCCATTATTTCAGGCATCTATCTAATACGGGCAGTTATCCTGAAGATCTTTATGGTTAAGCGGATATTCCCCGAAGTTTTTGTTTCACCCAGAGGGCTTATCACAATTCTGTTGTTTTTCAGCATACCGGTGTCCTACCAAAGCTTGAGTTTTAACCCCGGCATCCTGCTCTATGTCATCCTGATCACCAGCATGATTATGGCCCTATCTCTGATGGTTAAAGGGAGGGACAGAGAGTATGCGGAAAAGCTGAATTTCGGCGATTGGGATGAACTCGACAAGGAAATTGATCAACTGTCGAAAAAGAAATAACGCCCCCTATCTGTAACCAAGCGCCCTGAGCCCTGTGCCCTGTGCCCTGTGCCCTGTGCCCTGTGCCCTGTGCCCTGTGCCCTGCGCCCTGTGCCCTGTGTCTTCTATCCCACCGTCACAATCCCCCATGGCTTTGCAGTCTCCCAGGCGCTGCGGGTAAAATCGGGAACCGAGATGGAATTGCTGCGATTATTTACAGAGATTTCGCTCAGCTCTACGATTGATGACCAGGTGGCTGCGTCGTAGACATCCTGATCAAGGGGCAGGCCGTTTCGCAGGCAGTATATCAGCCGGTAATCCATAATGAAGTCCATCCCCCCATGGCCTCCTACCTCCCTGGCTTTTTCGCCGATCTCTCTGGAAAGAGGATGCTCCCACTCATTCATTAACTCCTTGAATTCCTCTTGTTTTAGCCATTTGTGAGCATTAGGTTCCAAAGCAATTTTCTGGGATGGCCATTTACGGGCGACACCTTTTGTCCCACTGAGCAGATGAATACGACTATAGGGTCTGGGAGAAGTAGTGTCGTGCTGGATCATGATGGTCTTCCCTCCGAATGTCCGAACCAGGGTTGTATTCATATCACCCATGGTATAACGTTGCCTTGCTTCCGGGCTGTCGGCACCGAACTTCTCCCGGGCATAAAGGCTCATTCCAACCTGGTTGGTGGACATGGATGTCAGGTATTCAAAGCGGTCGCCCCGGTTGATGTCCATAATTTGCGCCACCGGTCCGAGGCCGTGTGTAGGATAAAGGTTACCGTTTTTCCATTTACTGTATTGCAGTCGCCACATATCCCAATAGCCGTTGATCTTGTCAAATTTAAGCCAGCGGAGGTCGTGGATGTAGGCGCCTTCGGCGTGCATAATGTCGCCGAACACCCCGTTGCGAGCCATGTTGAGGGTAGCCAGCTCGAAGAAGTCGTAGCAGCAGTTTTCCAGCATCATGCAGTGACGCTGCGTTTTTTCGGCCGTGTTGACCAGCTCCCAGCACTCCTCCAATGTGGTGGCGCCAGGCACTTCGATGGCCGCATGCTTTCCGTGGTTCATGGCATAAACAGCGTTTGGGGTATGCAGTGACCACGGGGTACAGCTATATACCAGGTCTACATCATCACGTTCACACAGTTTCATCCAGTCATCCTCCCCGGAAGAATAACCGGCCGGTTCTTTCCTTCCCTTATCCGTGACGATCTTCTTTGCTTTCATCACCCTGCTGGGGACAACATCGCAAACCGCAACAATCTCAACACCCTCCACATTAAGAAGTCTTTCCACCCCCTCCATACCACGCATTCCAAGCCCAATGAGACCGATCCTGACCGTTTTCAACGGTTCGCAGGTGAGCCCCATCACACTTTGACCCTCCCGGGCCGGTTCGGGCAGTTTCAGGGAAGAAGATTGGTTAGAGGCCAGGCTGCTGATGTCAGCCAGTCCAACTGCTGCCACACCGGCTGCAGCGGTTTTCAGGAAATTTCGGCGGGAGGTTTTCATAGTCGGTGGAAATTCGAACCGAAGCAACACTGACTTCAGCGAAGCCAAATTAAGAAAAAGAGGGTTCATTATGACAAATAATACCTATTCCCTATTCGCTAATCGCTAATCCCTAATCCCTTTTTCATTAATTTTGCGGTATGGCTAGCAACGAAGAACTTTTCAAGAAGATTATAGCCCATGCCAAAGAGTATGGGTACGTTTTCCCTTCAAGTGAGATTTATGACGGATTAAGCGCTGTTTACGACTACGGTCCTTTCGGGGTGGAGCTGAAGAATAACATAAAAGAGTACTGGTGGAAGTCGATGGTTCAATACCGTGATGATATCGTGGGACTCGACACCGCTATCTTCATGCATCCAACGGTTTGGAAAGCTTCCGGGCACGTCGATGCCTTCAACGATCCGATGATCGATAACAAAGACTCCAAAAAGCGTTATCGGGCTGATGTGCTTGTTGAGGATTTTATCCTGAAGATTGAAGATAAGATCGAAAAGGAGGTAAATAAAGCTGCCAAACGGTTTGGTGAGACATTTGATGAAAAGATGTTCCGTGAAACCAATCCAAGGGTGCAGGAGAATCTGAAGAAAATTGATGATATAAAGCAACGCTTTTATCCGGCTCTTGAAAGGGATGACCTGGTTGATGTAAAGCTTTTGATAGAGGAACTTGGAATTGTTTGTCCCATTTCCGGAAGCCGAAACTGGACCGACGTTCGGCAATTCAACCTGATGTTCTCCACTCAGATGGGATCTGTGAATGAAGATGCCAATGCGATCTATCTCCGACCGGAGACTGCCCAGGGCATTTTCGTGAACTTCCTGAATGTTCAGAAGTCGGCCCGGATGAAGATTCCTTTTGGCATTGCCCAGATCGGGAAAGCATTCCGCAACGAGATAGTAGCCCGGCAGTTTCTCTTCCGGATGCGGGAGTTTGAACAGATGGAGATGCAGTTTTTCGTTCGCCCCGGCGAAGAGATGAAGTGGTATCAATACTGGAAAGAGGAGCGGATGAAATGGCATCTTTCTCTGGGTATCCCGGCTGAAAAGTACCGGTTTCACGACCACGACAAGTTGGCTCACTATGCGAATGCAGCGGCCGATATCGAGTTTGAATTCCCGATAGGATTTAAAGAACTGGAAGGCATCCACAGCCGAACCAATTTTGACCTGGGCGCTCACCAGGAGTTTTCAGGAAAAAAATTACAGTATTTCGACCATGAAGTAAATGAGAGTTATATACCTTATGTTGTTGAGACCTCAATCGGTCTCGACCGGACATTCCTGGCCGTCCTGAGCAACTCGTACCGTGAAGAGAAGCTGGATGACGGATCGGAAAGGGTAGTGCTGGGTATTCCGGCCCGACTGGCTCCGGTAAAAGTCGCGATCCTGCCACTGATTAAGAAAGACGGGCTTCCTGAAAAGGCTGGTGAACTCATGAATTCACTGAAGTACGATTACCGTTGTTTCTATGAAGAGAAGGATACCATCGGACGGCGTTACCGCCGGATGGATGCACTGGGGACACCCTATTGTATCACCATCGACCACCAGACACTTGAAGACAACATGGTGACGATCCGCGACAGGGATACGATGCTGCAGGAGCGGATAAGTATCAGTGAAGTTCAGGGAGTGCTGAGGGAGAAGGTAGGTAGGTAAGTAGGGAGGTAGGGAGGAAGGAAGTATGAGGGTATGAGGGTATGAGAGTGTGAGAGTGTGAGAGTTGAAAAGTTAACTAGTGAATGAATAGTTTGTGAGGGGAGTACTGCATAGAGTTTGTCGGATTGTCAAGATGATACTGATCGTCCTGGGAAGTGTTTCACTTGTCATGATCATTCTGGCTTTTACCTCTGCCCCATTCTGGATCAGGTACAATATGGGAATCGCGAAATCTGCAATCACTGGAATTCCTGAATATATCGTGGTTCTTGGAGGAGGAGGAATCCCAAGTGAAAGCGGCCTTATGCGCACCTATTATGGAGCAAAAGCAGGTAAACAGTTCCCGAACGCAAAAATCATTGTTGCGTTGCCCGGCGACAGGGAGGATAGTTTAAGTTCGGTGAACCAGATGAAGCAGGAACTCGTCGTCAGGGGGATTGCTCCTGAGCGTATCCTGCTCGAAGACTCGGGGATGAACACGCGTGCAGAAGCACTTTTAGTCAAGGAATTAATTACAAAATACGAATTACAAATTTCGAATTCAGATTCTTCATCCCTCGACCCTCGACCCTCGACCTTTGACCTTAATCTTTCGGATCGTATCTTGCTTATTACTTCCCCAACCCATCTCTACCGCTCTGTTCTGACTTTTGAGAAGGCAGGTTTCAAACACGTGGATGGAGTCCCGGCGTTTGAGCGGGACCTTGAATCAGATCTCTTGTTTTCATCAAAAAAACTGGGGGGACGGAATTGGGTGCCTGATGTGGGTGAGAACCTGGCATTGCGTTACCGGCTCTGGAATTACCTGCAATACGAGTTAATTATCCTTCGGGAGTGGGTGGCAATAG
>ERZ891376.382-NODE-382-length-11747-cov-5.634451_pt1 | contig 11747 bp, 9 predicted proteins | sample MGYA00520906_ERZ891376 | MGnify/ENA primary metagenome ERZ891376 (study PRJEB32303, sample SAMEA104408695) | aquatic metagenome | biome: Brackish water; feature: Chemocline; material: water | place: Baltic Sea | collected 2014-10-18T08:59:00 | depth 139 m ...
AGTCCAAAACTTTTAGAAAAAGTTTTGGGTGAGGTGTAATAAAGAAATTTCGTTTCAAGAAATTTATTTATTGAGCAAGGTGACGGTGTATGCCTTCAGCAATAATAAGGTCAATAGGGTTTGATATTTTAATATTTTCTGCGTTTCCAGCAACAATATTTATTTTCACCCCCGTTGATTCCAGCACATTAGCATCATCCGTAAATGTTTCATTATATGGCTGGTTATATGCTGATTTTATTAAAGATGCATGAAAGCCCTGTGGTGTTTGAACAGCCCTTAATTTATTTCTATCAATAATATTGCTGTATGCACCCTCAACCTTACGAATGGTATCTGTTATATTAATTACAGGTATGGCATTTCCTTTTACCGAAGCTATTTCAATAATATTTTTTATTGTTTGTTTGGATACAAATGGTCGGGCAGCATCATGAATTAATACTAACGAACCCGATGAAATATTTTTCAAGCCACTTTTAACAGAATGAAACCGAGTTGGCCCTCCAACGGCGATATCATGAGGTATATTAAACCCTTCTTTGTTGCATAGGTTTTGCCAGAACTCTATATACTTGGATCCCAACACAAGAGTATACTTCACATCATGAAGATGCATGAAAGATTGAAAAGCGAGAAACAGCATTGGTTTGCCGGCGATACTACAGAATTGTTTGGGCAATTTATTACCCATTCGAGTTCCATCCCCGCCAGCAACTATTAGCACATGCTTTTCTACCTTATCCAAAACATGTTTTGATTAACTTTTTCTATTAAATAATTAGCATTGCATCGCCATAGGTGAAGAACTTATATTTCTTCTTGATAGCGGTAGCATATACTTCTTTTAGAAAATCATGATCCATAAATGCACTAACCATCATCATCATTGGCGACATTGGCAGGTGGAAATTAGTAATCATTGCATCGGCAGTTCTAAACGTATATGGTGGATTTATAAACTTATTTGTCCAGCCTGAATATGGCTTAATTTGTCCGGTAATAGAAACAGCTGTTTCAAGGGCCTTCATACTTGTTGTTCCAACAGAAATTACTTTCTTCTTATTTTCCTTTGCTGTGTTAATTATATCAGCATTTTCCTGATTAATAAACATCTCTTCTGAATCAACCTTGTGTTTAGAAAGGTCTTCAACTTCTATTGTTCTAAAGTTTCCCAGACCTGTGTGAAGTGTTATTTCTGCAAATTTGGTTCCTTGAATCTCCAATCGCTTCATTAGTTCTCTTGAAAAATGCAGACCAGCAGTTGGGGCTGCAATAGCTCCTTCGTGCTTTGCATAAATTGTTTGATAACGTTCTTCGTCAAGTTCTTCAACCGGACGTTGATGAATTTTAGGTAGGGGAGTTTCACCCAAAGCCTGGAGAGTTTGCTTAAATTCGTCGTGAGAACCATCAAATAAAAATCGCAGAGTTCTACCTCTGGATGTTGTATTATCGATAACTTCAGCAACAAGTGATTCATCTTCACCAAAATATAATTTGTTACCAATACGAATTTTACGAGCAGGATCTACAAGCACATCCCATAATCTACTTTCCTGATTCAATTCGCGCAGTAGAAACACTTCAATTTTTGCTCCGGTTTTTTCTTTTTCGCCATGTAATCTGGCAGGAAAAACTCTCGTATTGTTAATAACAAAAACATCACCTTCCGAAAAATAGTCAAGCACATCTTTAAAGCGTTTATGCTCGATGGTTTTATCTTTTCTGTTAACCACCATCATTTTAGCTTCATCCCTGTTTTTGTGTGGGTGGTCGGCAATTAGTTCTCTTGGTAAATCAAATTTAAATTGAGATAATTTCATGTATATGTTTTATGAAAAAGTTATTTTTTATCAGTTTTTGGTAAAAAGTTTGCAAAGATACACTTTTTACGCCCCTTTGTCAAGTCTTTGTTATGTATTATTCTTATATTCAGAGAAATAAGGTGCAAAATTGAGCGATTATTACAAATAATTATTAAAAACGAAGTATAACGCTTATTTTAAACTGACAACTAAGGTAGGAAATATAAAAAGTTTTGTCAAGTGTTATTTTGTATGCTGTTGAAAATTAGTTCAATTTTTTGCTCAATAGTTACCTTGTTGATAAACAAATAAGTTAGGGGTTAATTATACTTTTTTCCGAGAAAAAATCCTTTCAATATGAAATATTACATAGGCAATTAGTAATGCCATTCCAGCTCCGATAGCTGATTCAGCAAATCGAAGACCCGCATTTTTAACGGGGTGTAGTTCCTGGGTAATTGTAGATACGATCATGATGACTGCAATTGTTATACCCGTAAGCTTTATGGATTGAGGAACACTAAAAAGATGACACACCACTACTCCTACACCAATAGTAGCAGCAAAACCAATAACTGTAAACGGAAATATCAATAAGTAAATACCACTTAATACAGCACCTATAAATGTACCAATAATCCTGTTTTTTGCAGATGCAAATGTTTCGGGGTGTGAGGCTTCAAGAACAATTATAGCTGAAATTGTAGCCCACAGTCCACCCACGAGTGAAGTGGGTTCATGAAATAAACTTGTAAAGTAGAATCCGCCTAAAAATGAGCCTACCACTACCACTACGTTTTTAATAAAAACTATTAGAATTGTTTGATTCTTCTTCATAACATGATAATTACATGCAATTTTACGAAAAAGTGAAACAAAATGAAAGAGGCCTTGATAATAAATACTTATTTCATTTTAAATTCTTCGAAATCTTAAAAGACATTTGATATTTGGATTATAAGACGGATTAATCAATATAATCTTACATTATTAATTTATTAACTTTGATGCAGATTTCATTTTCGTATCCAACTAATAAAATAGCAAAATGGAAATTTTCAATACCGCCAGTGCGATTGAAATACAAGGGAATTCTATTACCTATTTCAGGGAAGGCAAGGGTGAAACAATAGTGTTTGTTCATGGGATTACCACCTATTCGTTTATCTGGAGGAAAATAATTCCTTATTTCCTTAATAATTACGATGTCATTCTTATTGATTTACTTGGATGTGGTGATTCTGATAAACCTCTGAATGAAGATCTTTCATTGAAACGTCAGGCACGCATGATTAAGGATTTTTGTCAAAAACTGGAAATTAATAAATTCCATATGATATGCCATGATGTGGGTGGTGGTATTGGACAAATTTTCGCAGTTAACTATCCCGAACTACTTAAGGATTTAACCCTTATAAATACGGTTGCCTATAACTTCTGGCCTGTACAACCAATAGTAGCTATGCGAACTCCTATCATTCGGCAAATTGCAATGGCGACACTCGATTTCGGCATGTTTGAAATAATAGTAAAAAGAGGTTTGTACCACAAAACGAAACTAACGAATGAACTGATGGATCTTTTTTGGAAACCCATGAAGGATTCCAATGGGAGAAAAGGATTTTTGCATTTCGCCAAATGTCTCGACAATAAGAATTTAACAGAGATCGAATCTGAAATCAGGCAATTGAAAATTCCGGTTTTGATTATCAGAGGCGAAGCAGATGTATATTTAAGTGCTTCAATTTCAGATAAATTACATGCTGAGATACCCGGTAGCCAATTGGTTAAAATTGAAACGGGAGGCCATTTCATACAGGAGGATGAACCTGAAGAAACAGCCTCACATATTTTGAATTTTTATAAAAGATAATATGACCCCGAACCTTGATACATATATCACTGAATTAGAGTCAAAGATTCAGATTCTGGAACTTGAAAACGAAACCTTATCAGCAAAAGCTGAAGAGAACCTTCTGTTGAACAGGGCTTTTGAGAAAATAACGGTTGATGATGACATTAACAAACTATTGACAAACACATTAGAAAGCATCTCTATTTTGTTAAATATTCAATTTTCGGGCTTATTCGAATTAATTGATAAGCAGTTTATTTGCAAAAACAGCTATGCATTATTCAGTAACGAAGAAACAATAGATATTCAGATAAAAGTTCCGGAAATCCTTGTTAAAAAACTCATCTCAAAAAAAACTTGTGTCATAAATGAAATGGAATCAGGTTTTGATTTTATTTATCCCAACTCTGATTTTGTAGCTGAAAATGCTGTCATAATTCCATTTAATTCAGAAATTATCAAAAACCGTTTTTTCGTATTCATTAATATTAGTCATGAGCAAAACATAGCGGAAAGAGTACCCCTTTTTGAAAAATTTATTGGGATTATTTCAGCAAAACTAGAGCGTATTTATTATCAAAATGAATTAAAAATATTAAATGAAGAACTGGAGAAAAAGATAGATCTCCGAACTCAAGAATTGCAAAAGCGAAATTCTGAGTTAAAAACAGAACGAATCCGGGCAGAGAAAAATGAGGCACTTCTCCGCAACCTGGTTGAAGTAATACCCGATGGCATATATAAAAGTACCGAAGGGGGGGTATTTGTGGAAGTTAACCCTGCTATGGTTGATATGCTGGGTTACGATAGTAAAGAAGAATTAATGGCCATTGACATAAAAACCCAGCTATATTTTCATGTTGACGATCGCGAAAGCGTGGTGTTGCAGGAAAATTTGAAAGAAACAGGGATTTACAGAATGAGGAAAAAGGACGGTTCTGAAATTTGGGTTGAGGATCATGGATGGCTAACTTTTGATAAGAAAACAAATACTTTTTTTCATGAGGGAATAATGCGTGATGTTACCGAACGTAAATATGCCGAAGAAGCATTACTGAAAAGTGAAGCAAAATACAGGGAGATTTTTGAAAATATTCAGGATGCATTTTATGAAGTCACACTAGATGGAGTAGTTATTGAGGTAAGCCCATCTTTTAATATTCTCTCAAAGGGGCAATATACTCGAGAGGATCTTATCGGCAAACCTCTATCAGAGGTTTATGCAAATTATAATGATAGGGATTTGTTTTTAAAAGAGTTACAGCGAAAAGGCAATGTTAATGATTATGAATTAGATTTAAAAAACAAGGATGGTTCGATAATTCCATGCTCAATATCGTCTCGAATACAGTTTGATGTAAGTGGTAATCCTGTAAAAATAATTGGTAGCATACGTGACATAACAGAGCGTAAGAATGCAGAAAAAGAGTTGAAAAAACTAACAACTGCAGTGGAACAAAGTGCTAACACTATTATTATTACAAATGCCGAAGGCGAAATAGAATATGCCAATCCTGTATTTACCGAGTTAACAGGCTACACAGCAGATCAGGCAAAAGGGCAAAATCCACGATTCTTAAATGCGGGCACACAAAATAAGGAATATTATGCTGAAATGTGGAAAACCATTTTAGGTGGGAAAATCTGGAAAGGAGAGTTCCATAATAAAACAAAAGGCGGCGACTTGTTTTGGGAGCAAGTAACAATTAGTCCTATAAAAGATAAGGAAGGAAAAACAATTAACTTCCTAGCAGTAAAAGAGGACATAACTGCAAAAAGAAATGCAGAGCAGGCATTAAAAGAAAGTGAAGAGAAGTACCGCACCATGATTGAAACATCCAACGATTTGATTTGGATGCTGGACGGAAATGGTAATTTCACTTTTTTTAACAAACAGACTGAAGAAACCACAGGCTATTTAATAAAAGACTGGATGGGTAAATCGTTTACACCTTTGATTTTTGAAGAGGAATTACCCTTTCTTCAGGATGTATTTGTAAAAGGGATGAATGGTAAACCAACAGCCTATGAGTTTCACCTTAAAATTGCTAATGGTAGTATTTTAACATTTTCTGTAAAAACTGCACCGATTGTTATTAATGAAGTTGTAACTGGTATGGTTAGTTTTGCACGGGATATTACACAACAAAAAGAAGCAGAGTTAAAATTACTTAAAGCCCTTAAAAATGTAGAAGAAAGTGAAACCCGGTTTAAGGCATTACACAATGCCTCATTTGGAGGAATTGCTATACATGATAAAGGATTGATTTTGGATTGTAACCAAGGTCTTGCAGAAATGTCAGGATATACAGTTAAAGAGCTAATTGGAATGGATGGATTATTGCTTATTGCAGAAGATTTGCGGGAATTAGTTATGAGCAATATACTAGCAGCTTACGAAAAACCGTATGAGGCTATTGGCTTGCAGAAAAACGGGAAGGAATACGCACTACGGTTAGAGGCTAAAAATATACCATATAAGGGAAAAGAAGTACGCGTGGTTGAGTTTAGGGATATTTCCGAAATAAAAAAAGCAGAAAATAATCTAAAAGACGCACTTGAAAAAGCCACTGAATCCGACCGACTGAAATCAGCTTTTCTTGCTAACATGAGCCACGAAATACGTACTCCAATGAATGGAATACTAGGCTTTGCCGAACTGCTTAAACAACCCGATTTAACGGGTGAACAACAGCAAGAGTATATCCGTATCATTGAGAAAGGGGGTGCACGAATGCTCAATATCATTAATGATATTGTTGATATTTCAAGAATCGAATCGAAACAGGTCAAAATCTCCCTCTCAGAAACCAACATTATTGAGCAGATAGAATATATTTATACGTTCTTTAAGCCGGAGGTTGAAAATAAAAGTATTAAGTTTCTTGTTAAAAACGAACTACAAGTCCAGGATGCCCTTGTAATTACCGACCGTGAAAAATTATATGCCATCCTCACCAATCTGGTTAAAAATGCCATTAAATACACCGAAAAAGGTTCCATTGAATTTGGTTGTAAAATTATAGAGATGCACGGTCGTGCATCTATACAATTTTACATAGAAGATACAGGCATCGGCATTCCAATACAAAGGCAAGAAGCCATTTTTGAACGTTTTATACAAGCCGATATTGAAGATAAAATGGCTCGACAGGGAGCAGGTCTGGGGTTAGCCATTTCAAAAGCCTATGTGGAAATGCTGGGAGGTGATATGTGGTTAGAAAGCCTCGAAAATAAAGGAAGTACATTTTATTTTACAATTCCCTATGTGCCAGTTAAGGTTGAACAAATGACTGTAAAAGGCAGAGTTATGGAGGATTTTGAAGAAAGCCATATCAATAACCTTAAAATTTTAATCGTTGAGGATGATGAAACATCTGCGGAACTCATATCTATTGTGATTAATAATTACGGAAAAGAAATTTTAGTTGCACAAACCGGAGAGGAAGCAGTTGAAGCATGCCGCCTTCATCCTGACATTGACTTAATACTGATGGATATTCAGCTGCCAGTAATGAATGGATACGAGGCCACACGCCAAATTCGCGAATTTAATACTGAGGTAGTTATTATTGCTCAAACGGCATTTGCATTGATTGGCGATAAAGAAAAAGCATTGGACGCAGGCTGCGATGATTATATTTCAAAGCCGATTAATGCGGATGAGTTGCTAAAGTTGGTAATGAATTATTTTTGAGACAGAAGTTATTGATAACCTTTAAAATATGGACAATTTAAGTTTAGAAATAAATGCACTTGAAAGAGCCTTGTTAACCATGGATCAATCTCAAGCTGAAAGCATTGTCATAGGGGCAATGACAAAAGGAACACCAATCCAAATTGCCAGCGAATTGGTTTCGGGCACATTGCAAAGAATTGGCGATTCCTGGGAAACAGGTAATTTAGCTTTATCACAGGTTTATATGAGTGGCATTATTTGTGAAGAGGTAATTGATAAAATTCTTCCACCATCAAATCCTCTGCGCAAAAACCAACCAAAAATGGCAATCGCAGTTTTTGAAGATTACCACCTGCTTGGAAAACGTATTCTCTATTCAACGCTCCGAGCCAGTGGATTTGAGCTTATTGATTTGGGAGGAGGTCTTAGCACCGATCAACTCGTAGAAATTGTGAAGAACGAAAAAATTAAAATCTTACTACTTTCCGTGTTGATGTTACCCTCAGCACTACGAATCAAAGAACTAAAACTAAATTTATTGGACACTGATGTGAAAATAATTGTTGGTGGAGCCCCGTTTCGTTTTGACACTGAACTTTGGAAAGAAGTGGGAGCCGATGGTATGGGTAAAGATTCATCAGATGCAATTGAGATAGTCACTAAACTGATGGAGGAAAAATCATGAAAAAGAATGAAATGACATCAATGGAGCGGGTACTCACTACGCTGTCGCATAAAGAACCAGACAGGGTTCCTCTTTTTCTTTTGGCAACCATGCATGGGGCAAAAGAGTTGGGGATGAGTATTAAAGAGTATTTTTCGAAAGGGGAAAATGTGGCCGAAGGACAAATACGAATTAATCTTAAGTACAATACCGATTGTTACTACCCGTTTTTTTATGCCCCACTCGAGACAGAAGCTTTTGGCGGGGAAGTTATTTACACAGAGGATGGCCCACCTAATTCAGGCAGACCACTTATAACTGATATCCAAAAAATCAACAGTTTAACAGCCCCAAAAGTGAAAGACTCTGAAGTTCTTCTTAAAGTTCTAAAGTCTATTCAAATACTAAAGAAACATTCTAAAGATAAAATACCAATTATTGGAGTAGTGATGTCCCCATTTTCACTTCCGGTACTACAACTCGGATTCGAAAAGTATTTGGATATTATGCATTTCCGAAAAGATTTGTTCAACCACTTAATGAAAGTGAACCAGGAGTTTTGCATCGATTGGGCAAATGCACAGATAGAAGCCGGAGCAACTGCTATAACATATTTTGACCCCGTATCTTCATCCACAATTATTCCACGCAAATTGTATCTTGAAACAGGTTTTCAGATTGCAGTACATACCATCGCACAAATTAAGGGATCAACTGCCACACATTTTGCATCAGGTAATTGTCTGCCTATTGCCGACCTGCTCCCACAAACAGGAACAGCCGTAGTTGCAGTAAGTACAGAAGAAGACATAAGTAAAGTTAAAGAAGCATTTAAAAACAAACTAACTGTACTTGGAAATATGAATGGCATTGAAATGCGCCGCTGGACTCCTGAACAGACCGATAAAATTGTGAAAGATCTAATTCAAAAAGCTGCACCAGGTGGTGGTTTCATTTTATCTGACAACCATGGTGAAATACCTTTTCAGGTATCCGATGAAGTTTTGTTTGCTGTCTCTGAAGCAGTGCATAAATACGGAACATATCCGATTATAAAATCATAGCATGAAGGATAAACTTGCCATATTTGCTTGTAACTCATTAGCCGCCGAGGTGAGTCATGTTTTACAAACAGGAAACTATCCTGACGTTAAGTTATTTAGTTATCCAATTAGTTGTGCCGGATCACCGTTGAATAATGAAAGAATATTAGCTCTAACATCAAAAAAAGAAGAATATTCGAATATTTTGTTTTTTGTTAGTGCTTGCCACAACAAAAAGGGGAAAACACATACCCTTCCCTCGAAAATTAAACTCATAGCATTAGAACAATGTTTTGAATTAATCCTTAACAAAGAAATTATATATCATTTCATCAAACAGGGTTATTATATCATTAGTAACGGGTGGCTTAGAAACTATAAGCATCATATTGCTGAATGGGGCTTTAAGGATGAGTCAGCAAAGGTGTTTTTCGGAGAATCTCTGAATAAAATCCTTTTTCTCGATACAGGAATCGATAAGGATTACCTACCAAAATTAATATCCATTTCCGAATACATGGGCTTGCAATACGAGATTTTTCCTGTTGGCCTATCACATTGCCGCAATTTTATTGATTCAGAAGTTTCGGGCTGGAGGGCAGAGAAAGAGAGAAAATATATAAACGAATCATTAGCTAAGTTAACAAAAGAAAATGCTGATTATTTTTTCGTTTTTCAACATTTGCAGAAACTGGTTGATTACACCGATGAAACTATCATTGTAAATGAGGTTTTTAGCCTGCTAAATATTCTTTTCGCACCGCAACAAATTGGATTCCTGATCTATAACGGTGGTCAGGTATTGAATACGGTCTGGCTGAACAGTAATTCAACTAATCAACAAAAAACCCAAGAGGATTTCATGGCTATTGAAATAGTGCATCAAAATGAAATTCTTGGTATCTTCGAAATTTATGGAATAAAGTTTCCTGAGTACATTGAACAGTACGGAAAAATAAAACCTGTTATTAGTAAAATTTGTGGGGTGTCTATTTCTAATGCACGGAAATATTCGGAACTTGAGGATGTCAAATTAGCCATTTCCGAAAGCGAAGATCGATACAAACTTATCACTCAAAACACTTTAGATATAATCTTCATGATTGATAAAACAGGCAAACAACTTTTTTTTAACCATAGTGTAGAAAAAATATTAGGATATAAACAAGAAGAACTAATTGGCAAGACCTTTACTCGTTTTGTACCAAAAAGCGAGATGCCAAAATATCTTCTTCAGCTCAAAAATGTGTTTTTAAAGAAAGAAATAAGAAATTTTATTACTAAAGCTTATCACAAGAACGGGAATTTGATAGATGTGGAAATTAATGGTAAATTAGTACGGCACTGTGGTAAATTAGTGGCTTTAGGAACAATACGGGATATTTCGACACGCATAAAGCACGAATTAATAATTCATCAGAAAAACGAAGAACTTTCACACGCAAACGCCACCAAAGATAAATTCTTTTCGATAATTGCACATGATCTCAAAAGCCCTTTCAATTCCATTGTTGGTTATGGCGGTTTGCTTGTTGACCAGATTAGAAATAATAATTACAGCGGCATTGAAAAATATGCGCAAATTATACAGCAATCTTCACTAAGTGCTATGGATTTGCTAACGAATTTAATGGATTGGTCGCTTTCGCAAACCGGAAGAATGGAGTTCAATCCTGATTATGTGGAAATGTAGGAACTCATCAATGATGTCTCAAATTTATTATCCCATATTGCTCAATATAAATCCATTAAAACTACTAAATCACATCTTGCCAGCGGGATAGTTTATGCCGATAAAGATATGGTTAACACCGTGTTAAGAAACCTGATTACAAATGCCATTAAGTTTACACACACGGGAGGTGAAATCATTATCTCAACCTTGGAAAAACAAGAAGAACTAACAATTTCGGTACAAGATAACGGAGTAGGTATTTCAAAAGACAGAATTGAAAAAATATTCCAAATCGACGAAGGTTATTCAACCCCAGGCACCAATAAAGAAAAGGGAACCGGATTGGGATTGATTCTCTGCAAAGAGTTTGTAGAAAAACATAGCGGAAAAATTTGGGTGGTCAGTAATCATAATTCATCAGAAAATGGAAGCACGTTCTATTTTACATTACCGATGCAAAAAAAGGAAATAGAATAAAGTTTAACTATTGGAAATTTAGCTGTAGATCATAAAAAAAAGGCCATCTCATATGCAATTAACCACAAAGTGGCACTAAGGATTTCACTAAGGGGCACAAAGCGTAATTCCTGATAATAAACTACTTTGTGTTCCTTAGTGAAGTACTTTGAGTTCCTTTGTGGTAAAACTTAAGCTTTTCAGACAGCCACTTTTTTTCGATTATACTTTATTATTCAAAAACCTCTTCCAGTACCGGAGGATCTGTTTCTTCAATTTCAATTACCTCATATGATGGCCTTTCGGTTACCAGAGTCATCTCCTCAATAAGGTTGGTTGCTCCTGCAAATTTATCGATTATAAACATTACATACCGAACATCAACATTAATAGTACGTTGTAGTTCTGGTTCGAATGCAATATCGCCGCTCATGGCTTCCCAGTTCCCGTCGAATGCAAGGCCGATTAATTCACCATTAGCATTAATAACAGGACTTCCAGAGTTTCCACCGGTGATGTCGTGAGTTGTTAAGAAACAAACCTTCATAACTCCATCATCATCATATTGTC
>ERZ891376.386-NODE-386-length-11651-cov-4.873060_pt1 | contig 11651 bp, 11 predicted proteins | sample MGYA00520906_ERZ891376 | MGnify/ENA primary metagenome ERZ891376 (study PRJEB32303, sample SAMEA104408695) | aquatic metagenome | biome: Brackish water; feature: Chemocline; material: water | place: Baltic Sea | collected 2014-10-18T08:59:00 | depth 139 m ...
GGCTGGGCTCACAAGGAAAGTTTCTCTGGACGCCCCGCCCACGCGTTTACCGAAGCGGATGACATCCAAAAACGCTGGCTTCCTCGTCAGTACGAGATGCGAGTGTTGAACATTGGTCTTGACAACCTGCCTCCCATCAAGGGGATGGGCGAAAGGACAGCAAGAGGACAGAAGCGGAAGTTTGAGAGGATTCAACCAAGGAGTTCCCGATGAGATTGAGATTCGGACATCTAGCGTTACTCCACGATACGGAGGGGGGCCACGCTGCTCCCGATGCCGACACCAAAGACACGCAGGCCAGCGACACGGCCAACGCCCATTCCCAGGGACACGGGACCGAAGGCGAGGCGGATACCTCGAAGACCTATACCGAGGAAGAGGTCAAGGCTAGGCTTCGCGGCCAAGGCAAAGAGATCGAACGCTTGAAGGCTGCGGAGGCAGAACTTGCATCGTTGCGCGCCAAGGAAGAGGAGCGCAGGCAAGCGGAGATGACCGAGATCGAGCGCGTCAAGGCACAGGCTGCTTCGGCGCTTGAGGCCAAGACCGCGGCAGAGGCGGCACGCGATGAAGCCATTGCAAAGGCGCGCAAGGACCGCGCCGAGATGGAAGCTCGTTCAGAGGTCGCGGCGTTTTCTCCTGTGGATCCGTCTGTGCTGGCTCTCATTCCTGCTGCTGCTACTGCCACCGACGAAGACGGCAACCGAACCGCTGAAGCAAAGAAGGCGCTCGAAGACTGGATCAAGGGAAAGACTGGCTCACTTCTCAAGGGAAAGGGCGGCGCAACTGGCCCCGCCTCGACTGGCAGCAGAAATGCCCAAGGTGAGAAGAAGTATCGAAACCCAGCCAACGCCGCTCTCATCGCTTGGCGAGACGCTAACCGGAACGCATAGGAGCAAACCATGCCGCGCAAGAAGAAGACCGAAGAGATGATTGAGGAGACCATGGAAACGAAGCCCAGCAAGGCCCCGATCCCGCCCGATGATGACATGGTTCAGGTGATTCCCGGCATGGAGGCGTTCGTCGAGGAATACGGCGAAGTGCAGGCAGACATGCTCAGTTACAAGGACGGCGCAGGCCGTATCCGCGGCGGGCACGATGACGCCTACGCGTATCGCTGTATCCCCGTGGACGTTGGCCCTGATCGTCAGATGCAGATCGCGTCCCGCTGTCGTGGCGTCGGCTACTCCGAGGTGACTGGCATTATCTGCGAGGGTATGCCAGGCCGAGTGTTCCGCACCACCAAGAAGAACGCTGAGAAGATTTCCGAGGCCAAGGCCGCTGCTGCGGTGCGTGCCCGTCAGGGTGGCGGTGACGTTGCTGGTCTTGGACACACTAAGGTTGATTATTTCGAGTCGCAGTCTTGATCGGCTGCAAGGAGCGAAAATGAAGAAGTATGTTTCCACCATCGTCGCGATTCTGGCTCTTGCCGTCGCGGCTCCCGCTTTCGCGGCGAACGCTGACAACCCTGACGGGTGCAAGCCCTACGGTCTGTTTGGTCAGTTCTCCGCATCTTTCGGTGCCTTCGAGGCGGCTGCGTCGCAGACCATCGTCGAGGGCGATCCCGTCAAGTTCGACGGCTCCCGCCAGATCGTGATCGCTGGCGCGACCGATTCGCAGATCCTCGGGTTTGCTCGGACCGCCGTTACCAGCTCGTCTGCGGGCGATCTGATCTACGTCTACAATGATCCGAATGCGGTCTATCAGTGCCAGTGCAGCGGCACCTTTGCGATCACTATGATCGGGACCGATGTTGACCTGGAGGGCACTACGGGCATCTTTGAGGTCAACGAGAATGCGACCACCTACAAGCCCGTGAAGATCGTTGGCTACAACCACAGCGACAGCGTAGGCGCAAACACCCGCGTGCTTGTTACGCTCAACATGTCCAGCCTTGGGCATGGCGGCACCGGCGTTCACGACGACCTCGCCATTCTTGATGATCTGGTTATTGGCGACGACGTTACCATCGGTGGCACCCTTGGCGTTACTGGCGCGGTCACTGGCGGCAGCTTCACCGATGGCACTGCTACCCTTGACGGGTCCGGCAATCTCACCGGCGTTGCTAACCTTGGCGCTACCGGCGACTTCACGCTGGGCGGTCACAAGCTGTCGCAGGCGCTGTTCATGGGGTCGTTCGATTATCCGGAGGAAGATGGTTCTGAGTGGTGGGGCGTTGCAGGTGCGGCCGCTCTCCCTGCGAGCATCACCGCGAAGGCGTGCTATATCAACCTCACGGGGATCAAGGCTGGCGATGAGATTCTCAGCTATTCCATCATCGGAAAGTCTATCGAGGGCGCTGCGCTGACTCTCGACGCCACGCTTGTCGAGGTTGCGCTTGACGGCACAGAATCGGACCCTACTGGTGACGGAACCAACGCCATCACGCAGATCGACAGCGGCCTTTCCTTCACCGCCGTGGCGGCATTCTCCGCGCCTTATACCGTTCTTGCGAACAAGGCGTATCGCATCAAACTTCTGGGTACGACCGCGGGCGGCGACAGCATTGTCGTTCAGGGCGCGAACGTCGTAGTCAACCGTAAGTAAAGGAGGCTCGAAATGACCGTTCGTATCAACTCTGATTTCTCCCTCGAGATGGATCCTGGACACAAAGCATTCCAGGATACGTTTGATGAGGGTTTTGGTAACTCCCCGTCTGTGCGGGATATTCTGTTCAAGGTCGAGATGTCTGACAAGCCCGACGAGACGATCGTCGCGCTGTCCGATGTCGGCGAGCCCGAACTCCGCACTCCCGGTTCTGCCCCCACTGCCCAGCGCGACGTGAATGAGCAGTGGAAGTACACCATGACTCACGCCGAGTATGCCATGTTCACGAAGGTGGACGAAGGCACCTGGGAAGACATGAAGCTCGAACGGCGTGCTTCGTATCCCATGAAGTACGGTATGGCGATGAACAGCAAGGCAGAGGCGCTCGCCGCTTCTGTCGTGTCTGGCGGTTTCGCGACCGCTGGCCCCGATGGCGAGTTTGTCTTTGACACTGACCATCCGCTCGGCAACGCCGTTGGAACGTGGTCGAACAAGGGCACCACTGCGCTGTCGGCTGCTTCCCTTGCTGCGGTCCGCGCGGCGATGCGTAACCAGCTTTCCCCGTCTGGCCGCGTGCAGCAGACCCCCTTCGGCCGGTACCTTGTGACGCCGCCCGCCCTTGAGGGGACCGCGTATGAGGTCACTAACGCTCGCGTCATTGGCAAGCCCGCGCTCGTCACTGGCGGTTCTACTGGTGCAGGCGATGTCGGGTCCGAGTGGAATGATGCCAACTTCGCCCAGAGCATCGGCGTTCTGCCTGTGACCTGGGATTATCTGACGGGCTCCGCCGATGATTGGTTCGTCTTCATCGCTCCCGGTGACATGATGGAAGGCTTCCAGTTCTACTGGCGGGTCGCTCCGTCGTACCGCGGCGGCATGGATGAGGAGAGCACCCGCTACTGGATGAACGCCCGTATGCGTCTGTCCACTGCGGCGATCGACGCCCGTCAGGCCTACGGCAACGACGTGTAAAGGAGAGCGGGATGGGTGCGATCCAATATTTACTTGAGGACAAAAGCGGGACCGTGTTCTTTGACGTTCCCCGCGCGCGTCCTTCGGCGGCAACGGTAACGGTCAAGACATCTGGCAATGGGGATATCCCAGACACCGCAGTTGAAGGTGAAAACGCCACGATCGACACGTTCCAGCGCACCGTGAAGACTTGGGTCGCTACCGCCCCCAGAGACATCGAACTAAACACCGGCACAGGCACTCCCGAGGTAGGGCGTCGGTATCTTGCGCGCACGTATGAGGATCGACGTGAGACCGTCATTATCTCAGCAGTGGACAGCGACGATATCGAGATCTCCGACTCCCTGCCTTGGAGCCTGGCCGCTGGTGACTATATCGAATCAACCCGAATCAGTTACGCCCTTTCGGCTGCACAGTTGGCCGACCGCGGGCTTTTCCGTTGCGAGTGGACCTACACAGTCGACAGTGAGGTGCGCATCGCAGAGACGCTTTTCCGCACAGTCAAGGCGCTCCCGTACAACCCCGCATCTGCCGCTGGGCTTCGGTCTATGGAGCCTGAGTTGGTGGAGGAGTGGGACGAATTCGTCACTCGTAATGGATCTTGGGCAGAGCGCGTAGATATCGCTTGGGCCAAGGTCTTGCAGGAAATCGAAGGCCGCAAGGTGGTTGACGATCCTAGCGGGGGTCCCATCATCGACAAGATCGTTGATTGGTCACAGGCGGAAGAGAGTGTATACCGCCGCGTGATCTACGACATGGCCCCGCGCAAGCGGCCGAATCAGGACTGGGAAGCATCCGACTGGGTGCGTCACTGTCAGGCAGAATACAAGCGCGCCCTAGAGCATTGGCTGTCGTCTGTCCGCTGGATGGACAACGCCAACGCCGACCGCGTGCTTTCCGCCGGAGAGAGCGGTCGAGACCGTAATTCTCTCAGGTTCTACCGATGAGCTATCACAAACAGATCCTCGACGGGACAGCGGCCATTATCGAGGCGATTGTGCCGCTGACCGACAACGAGCCCAACAAAAGGTTCAAGCGGCTCAATCGTCAGACCATCGAAGAGGCAGAAGACCAGCCTTCGGGGCATCGCATGTTTAGTGTCAAGTGGTCTGACGGCTTCGCAATTCGTCCGTTCACTGGTCAATACGAACAGATGGTAATCGAGCGCGGTATTGATATCACTATCGTATACCGCATTCAGGACAGGGCAGAAAGAGAGATCGAGCCAGTCATCATGGAGGATGCAGACCAGATCGGATGGGCGCTTACCAACCCCGTCAACCGTCTGTCGCTGACTGGCGCAGAGTTCATTTCCTACATCGAAACTATGAATAACCAAGTGACGCCCAGCGAATCTGGCGGGTCGCTTCTCCTCACAATCACCGTGCCGATCCTGTATCGGTCGAGCAAGTATTAGGAGGCCTCATGGCGCTTTTCCGATCTGATACAGGCACCGTTTTCGGCGGTGTCGAAGAGGCCGCATTCGGCACTGAGTCGAGCAATTTCGGCCAGTGGTGGCAGGCTAAGGCGCTGCCCGATCGCAGCAACCTCAAGCAGATGTACCACGAAGCGGATATCATCCGCAGCGGAAACCATGTCCTGCCCGGTGTCCTTGGGCACAAGTCTGATTCGAGCATCTCTGTGGAGTCGTATCTTCGCGGGTACAAGGCTGGGTCTGCGCCGACTACGCACCCGACGCTCGCCAGCCCGCTTCTGAGCGGTGGCGGCAACGAACTCATGGAAGTGGTTGCCCTTGCTCACGCCATCGGGCAGATCAGCGTTAGCGGCGGTGGGGCCACGTTCTCGACCGTGCAGGCCGCGCCCGCACCCAGTACTACGGCGTTCACCGTAGGCGCTGGCGACGGCGTTGATTATGCGGTTGGTCAGGACATCATGGTTGACGTGTCGGCAACGGCCACTGCCAACTACGAAGTTCGTCGGATCAAGTCTATCTCAACCGACGCCATCACTCTTGAGTTCCCGCTTAGCGCGGCTCCCGCCGCTGGCAAGTCGGTCTTTACGGGCATCACCATCTTCCCGACGCAGCAGCCCCAGGTCGATAGTCTGTCGATGCGGATTCAGGGCGACGACTTCGACGGCGTTTCGTATTGGTATCACCAGATCCTTGGAGCGCGTGCTTCTGCGCTGTCGATGAAGTGGGACGCCCGCGGATTCATTGAGGCCAACTTTGATTTTGATGTGGCGAACTGGTCGCGTGAAGACGCTGGCGCTGCGCCTCTGTATGCCGCCGACACTGGCCCCGTGCGCGTGCCGCTCCTCGGTGCGAAGTTCCAGTATTCCGTTTCTGGCGGCGCTCCTGTCTGCATGGATGCAGCGTCTATGGAGTTCGACGTTGGCCTCAACACGCTTCGCCCTGTCACCGCTTGCGGCGACAACGAGGGCGTGCTTGACAGCCGATTCGGCATCTCTACTCCTGTGATGACGGTTGACCCGTACAAGGAGACCGAAGCCGAATGGATGAGCGCGGCGGGGCCGTTCCGCTCGACCACTGGCGTCAACTTCAACTTCTTGGCTGGTAGCGGCCCAGGGACCGCGGTTGCGTTCAGCATCTCTAATGGTCACCTCACCGATGACCCGGTGCTTGGCGATCGCGACGGACTGCTGATCAACCCGCTTACCGTGACTCCCATGGTCTACACTGGCGACGGTACCCCCGGAACTGACGAGCGCAACAACACGACCCCGATCGGTGCCCCCTGGACGATCACGATTTTCTAACTGAAGGAGTTGAAGGATGACTTGGTTCCTGGTTGAAACGACCGACACGGCAGAGTTCGTAAGCAAGCACGATCCAGACAAAGACAACCCCACCAAGTGGGTCATTCACCCGCCGGAGCCGTACGCCGCTGCAAGGCTGACGGCACAGCAGGCGAACAAGGTCGACGTTGACGACTTGGATCCCAATGCTGAGAACTTTTCCGCGGAGTATCTCAAGCGCGCTATGAAGATGGCCCCAGAGGTCAGCGTTGACAGCGCGTACGAATGGACCTTGCTTGGTCTGTCTGAGATCAGGCCGCACGGGGAGGACCCGATCACCGAGATTACTATGGACCTTCTGCGCAACGTCCACCACGCGATCATCAAGGAACTCGGCGACAAGATCGCGAACATGGCAGGCGTGGATCAGGAGACGGAAAAAAACTGAGACTCGCTCTCCGGGTGCAATCACTCGGGGGGCGGTTCAACTGCGGCGGTTGCCCACCTAGCCGCCAGGAGCGTTGGGGATGCAAGCCAGGCACGGAAGCGAAAGAGAAAGGTGCCTTCGGTGGCCTCCCCGGCAACATCACGCGCTGCCCCACTGCGATCCTGCGCGACCTCCCAGCGGAGACGAAGCTATGGATCGAGTGGGCGCAGCGGTGGTACTTCGCAAAGGAATCGCACAGTCTGTCGGTCTACCTAAAGAAGCCTTCCATGCGGGTGATGGATCTAATCGACATAGTAGAAAGCGAGATACTTGCCATCCGCGAGGAGAAGCGCAAGCAGTCCGAGGCGCGGGGTAGATAATGGGATACAAGTCAGAGCTCCAGATGATTATTGAGGCCCAGGCCAACACCGCCCGCGTGCTTGGCAAGGTCACAAATGATGTACAGAAGGTAGGCAAGGCCAGCGAGGCGAGCGCCAAGCGCGCAACGCAGAGCCTTCGCAGCATGGTATCTATGGTGCAGGGCGCGGCTGCCGCATACGGGATCGTGCTTGTCAATAACATGGCAGAAGCGGGCAGGGCTTCGCAGGCAGTTACCGATTCGTTTCAGGCGTTGAACAAGAACGCTGGCGAACTATTGAAGACGCTAAAGGGCGCAAGCCTTGGCCTGCTTGACGAAACCACCCTCGAACGCACCGCAAACAAGTTGCAGGCGGTAGGGTTCTCTGCTGAACGCATGGCCGAGACTCTTGATCTTGGGATGAAGCTCGCCGCTCACTCTGGGAGGAAATATGCCGACGTCGTAGACAGCTTATCGCAGGCCTTGGTAACTGGCGAAACAGAATCGTTCAAGACGCTTGGGATCACCATTGACTCGGCGGCAGCGATCAGGCGGTATGCTGAAGAAAATGACGTAGCGGTCAAATCAATGACTGCTTTGGAAAACCAGCAAGCCAAGGTCAACGAGGTCTTCCGAGTCGGAAAGAAACGGTTTGCAGAGGCAGATGTTTCAGCGATCTCCACCGCGTCAGCGAGGGCGAGCGCAGACATATCCAACGCGAAGGATCGGATAGCCAGAGCGTTTAGCACAATGGCAGACGCAGGAGCGGTTGGTTTCGTCGCTGTAGCTGATGCAATCTCAGACTGGAACAACAACATCAGCCAAGCAGAGCAGCGATCGGCCGGCCTCAGGACCGTTACTGTTGGCCTCAACGATCTGTTTGGCAGGTGGGAAGATCGCATTGACGACGTTGCCGAAGCGCAGAGGAATCTGGCAGAGAGAGGGCGAGACCTAATCGTTGCGCTTGGAGGTTGGCGCAACGTCATACCAGCCCTTGAGATGTATATGGGTAAATTGCGCGCAACCGTTATCAAGACTGCGCAGGCGTTCAAAGACTGGATCGTGCAAGAGGCAGAAGCCCAGTCTATGCGGCGGCTGTCGGCAGACGCAGACGACTACTCTAGCAAGTTGGATAAACTCCACACACTGATGAAGGATGAACAGAAGTTTGCCGCTGAGTTGGCAAGCGGATGGAACATCGTCACAGAGGCAAGGCTGAACGCTGCCATCGCTGGTCAGGCGGCTATTATTTCTTCTGGCGAGTTGAGCGATCTAGACGTTCGCGATGTGTCTGAAGTCGTGACGCAAGAGGAGATGAAGAAGCGGGCAGAGGCCGTTCTTGCTGGAGTGCAAGGGAAGATAGACAACCTGCGCGAATTGGCGGCAAAGAGCGGGAGCGGTGGTGGTGGTGGCACGACACAGCGGGCAGACAGAACTGCCGAGCTAGAATTAGCCAAGCGCGAAGCTCAGATTCGTCTTGATGCAATTCAGGGCGTGATAACAGCGGAGGGCGAACTTTTCCGTATCCAGCAGGTGCAGCGCGACGCCCTTGCTATGCAGGAGATGACAGAGGCAGAAAGAAAGACGGCGCTCGAAACCTTGCTGCTTGAACAGAAGGCAGAACGCGTTCGCGTGGGAATGGATTTAGACAAGGCAGCAGCGGACAGCGCAGACGACGCCAGCAAAAAGTCGGCGGCAGCGGCAAAAAAAGCAGCAGACGCTGCGGCCAGGGCGGCGAAGAAGCGATCAGACGCAGAAAAACTAGCGGCCAAGGCGTTCCAGCAGAACGTCGACGCGGGCATCAACCTCGGATCTCAGGGCCTCAAGTTCTTTGCGAAGAACCAGCGGATCCTAAACATAATCGACGCCGCGCGCGAGACAGCACAAAGCGCCAAGGCGTTCGCAATGGGCAACATCCCAGGTGGTATCGGCCACGCGATCGCAGCGGCCTCGTTCATCAAGGCAGCGGCGACGGCTGGTAAGCACGGCGGCGGCGGTGGCGGTGGGTCTGCCGGGGGGGCAAGTGGCGCTGCACAAGCGGCGACAGACCAGCGATTCACCGACGCGACCACGCCACAGGAGCAGGGCGGAGGGAATGTGACGATCAATGTCAGCGGGTTCGCTGGCAGCGAGGAGAAGTTGGGCGGCGAAGTCGTGCGCCTGATCAACCTTGCAGGCCAGTCTGGACGCAAGATCAATGGCGCAGCAGTAAGCGACTCGCGGCGAGAGGGGTACTAATGGGCACCCGCTTCGAGGCATCCTTCACCGTTCCGACCGCGTGTTCCATTGACGTTACGGATCCAGGTGGACCTGTGACCATTTCTTTCACCGCTGGTCAGCACTTCGCTTCGTGTCAGGTTCTTCTGGCCTATCTCAAGGCACAGATCGAAGCGACGCTTGCAAGCGCTTGGACGCTAGAAACATCATCCGGCATCGTGCGCATTGCGATGGATAACTATCCTTTCTCTTGGGACTGGGACACTGCGACGGCAATGCGTGATTATCTTGGCTACGCTGGCAATGCCGTCGCACAAGGATCGTCTTGGCAAGCGTCAGGGGCCCACGAAGGCTATCTAAGGCTGTCCCTAATCGCGCGCGACTGGTTGCCTGTCTACTGCGGAAACGTCGATAGGTGGACTCTCAGCGCGGTTATGGCAGACGGCAAAAGCGAGGCGGCATCCGTGGGGTCAGGAGACCACCGCAGCGCGCGCCTTGTCGTAGATCTTTCTAACTCCGCTGGCACGTTTGCGGAACATGTCACTTGGGAGGCATGGTTGGACATCGTAGACGACGGGCGGCAGTTTACAGTCTGGCCCGACGACTCCGACGAGACCCTATACTTCTGGGGCTGCATCGATCCCGGACAAAGCGTGATCGACATTCGGCAGACCTATCCGCGTCAGATTGACATCTGGCGCACGGGCTTTGATATGCTAGTGCAGGGGGTCAACGGTGAGTAAGCTATGCGCTGGCTTTCAGAGTTACGGCGAGGACTTGGTCACGGTTAGCAAGTCTTCAACGGTAGCTATCAAGGCCCTCGACTTTGACGGGAGCAACGACTACGTCAGAATCCCCAACGACGCGAGCCTGAACATCAACAATAACCTCTCGGTCGTCTGCCTGGTGAAGCAGGTTACCGCAGCGACCGATAAGGCTATCGCTGGCATGTACTTCGCTGCGGGGAACCAGCGGGCGTGGTTGATTCAGACGGGGTCGTCAAACAGCCGTGCGATCAAGGTCATCGTCAGCGATGACGGCACATACGCAGGACACAATAAAACATACGAGACGACCAACCCAGTCCTCACCGCGGGAGCGTGGAATCAGGTCGGGTTCACGTTCGCCAGCGGCACACTCAAGATCTTCGTGAACGGAGCGGAAGTGGTCGCAGTGACGAATGTGGTCGATGACGCAATCACCAGCGTTCATTCGTGTACTCAGATCATGGCTATTGCGGCGCGGTCAGATCTGTCTGCATACATCAACGCGCAGATCTGCGACGTGTCGATGTGGAAGACGAACGTGTTGACCGCCGCCGACTTCGCAAGCCTTTGGGGGGCAGGGACGCCGATCGATCCGACTACGTTTACTCCTGCTGGCGGAGCGGTTTTGGAATCGTCTTGGCTGTGGAACGAGACCATTACGCACCCCACCGTTCCGGACAACACGGGCAGCAACGACGGGACCATGACGAACATGGTCGCAGGCGATATCATCGCGTCGGGGTTTACTTCTCCGCTGGTCACGACTGGCACCTTCAGCATCACAGACGCATTCTACAAAGACGACGAAGCGTTCCGCGCGGCACTAGAAACAGCGGTGCAGGTCACGTTCGCGAGCATTGACATCTTCAAGCCTAGCACCACTGAATCACGTTGGCTAATCGAGGACAGCGGCGCTGCTACGTTCTCGTTGACGTGGGACAGCGACAACGCTCGCACCTATATGGGCTTTACGGATGACCTTACGGGCGCTGACAGTTACTATTCGGATGGTGCCGTTGGTTCTACTTGGTATCCGATTAGTGGTTGCATGTCGCCTGTCTTTGCTCGCGTGGCAGATCGCAGGGTCAGCACAGACCATACCGGATGGAGTCGGGCCGCTGTCGTTGGCAGGCACGACGAACTGAAGGTAACGACGTGGATAGAGCAGTCCGAGGCGGCGAATGCCTTTGCAGTTATTCAGCGGTTCATTCGTGGAGCTCGTGGAGTCTATCGCTTGGACGGAACCAACAGCACGACGTGGGCATGGAGCGCAGCAGGGTGGGACGGTGAAATGATTGTCGCGCTGAAGACGCCAGCGGGAAAGACTGGCTTCTCCAACTATCTGTCGCGCCCGTGGATCGGCGTCAAAGAGATTACCCTTGACTTCATTCGGTGGGTGTAATGGCTTGGCTTGACAGACTTGATGATCCTGCGATCTACGAATACGCGTATCTGACTATCGAGGGAACGCCCTACCTGTTCACGTCGCAGGAGTTGCCCACGGCGATGGTGCCAGTTGGATACGAGCAGATCGTATGCCTTGACCTGACGGGCGGTATCGAGATCCCGCAGTCACCGCTAGAGCGCAAGTCAGGCGTAGCCTCGCCGCAGCCTTTCGCGATCAAACTGGGGCCCCGGAACGCAGAGC
>ERZ891376.409-NODE-409-length-11288-cov-6.857117_pt1 | contig 11288 bp, 8 predicted proteins | sample MGYA00520906_ERZ891376 | MGnify/ENA primary metagenome ERZ891376 (study PRJEB32303, sample SAMEA104408695) | aquatic metagenome | biome: Brackish water; feature: Chemocline; material: water | place: Baltic Sea | collected 2014-10-18T08:59:00 | depth 139 m ...
AAATAGGTGCCGTATTTAGATTTTAAATTGCGTAGCGGTTCAACATCTTTTGATAAACGGTCAACGGATCCATCCACCATATCACCGGTGAAAAATATGAGATCTGGTTTGAGAGCATTGACCTGATCAACTATTGTGCGTGCGTAGTCTCCCTTAATCGTAGGTCCAATGTGCAGATCTGATATCTGAGCAATCTTCAGTCCCTGAAATTCTGCAGGTAGATTTGGAATGGAAATATTTTGAGTGATAACGGTAGCCCTTCTGCGCGCTTGAAACAGTCCAATCCCACCCAAAAGAGAAGTAACACCCACAATGCCCAGGTTCATGGACATCAAAAGGAATTGTCTGCGACCTGGATCGAATTCAAGACTGCTGGGACTGCTATTGGTAATTGATTTCAATATTTTGAATGAAAGCGTACCAGTAATCCAGCCCAGATCCCGAATAATAAAAGCGATAAAAGCCAGAGAGAACAACCCCATACCAATAAATCCTACCCACAAAAAGGCATCTATAAAGGGGGTTTAATGTCCCCTGGACCTAAGGATCATTCCAGCGATGGGAGCGACAGCCAACAGGACAATAATTGTCCAGTATACAAAAAGACCCAGACCTGAAATATCAAAGGGGGCAATCACTCTGGCGCCCACATACCCATACAGGAGGGTCATTACAAAAATGACGACGATAAAAAACACAACGTATCCTTTTCTTTCCCCACAAGGAACTAAATCAAATCCTGCAATGAGTCAATCCCTTTCTGATCCAAATTGCGGGGTGCAATCCAGCATAGCAATTCTATATTGTGTCACGTTTAATAAAGCATCAATAAAATTTTGAGGTTGATACTATGTCATTGCTCCGTCGGGCATTCATGAAGTTCTGGAATTTGGAATTATACTGGAAAGTGTTTATTGGAATGGGTGCCGGAATAGTCTATGCCCTATTGTTGGGTGAAAAAGCAATGAATGTGGCCCCTGTGGGTGACATGTTTATGCGCTTGCTGAAAATGGTCATCGTGCCCCTTATCTTTTTCTCCATCACATCTGGTGTAGCGGGTATTGGCGAGAGCAAGAGTCTGGGTCGTCTGGGAGCGAAAACCTTTGGATACTACTTCCTCACTTCAATGTTGGCCATCCTCATCGGCTTGACGCTTACCAATATTATTCAGCCAGGTGTTGGTGTGGATATAACTGCAGGTGGTAAAGATTTTGATCCCTCCAGCCTTAGCCAACCGGGAAGCTTAGGCAATATTCTCATTCGTATGATTCCCACGAACCCCATTGCTGCTGCAGCAAAAGGTGATGTTCTTTCCGTTATCTTTTTCTCAATAGTACTGGGCATGTCTATCACCGCATTGCCAGAAACTCAATACAAAGTGGTAAGAGATCTCTTTGACACCTTTTTTAAGGTCATGATGAAAATGACACAGGGTGTGATCCTCTTCCTGCCCATTGGTGTCTTTGGACTGATTGCCAAGGCAGTTGCCAGTACGGGGTTTACGCTTTTCAAGGCAGTTGGCTGGTACATGGTGACCATAGCATCTGGGCTGACCATTCACATTTTTATCGTATTGCCCATTGTTTTTTATCTTTTCACCAGGATCAATCCGCTAAAACACTTTAAAGCCATAGCTTCTGCCATGGCGACGGCCTTTTCAACCAGTTCTTCAGGCGCCACATTGCCTGTGACAATGGATTGTGTGGAAAATCGTGCAGGTGTCTCAAATAAAGTCACCAGTTTTGTGCTCCCCCTGGGTGCAACGATCAACATGGATGGAACCGCTCTCTATGAATGTGCAGGGGTTCTTTTTATTGCCCAGGCACTGGGATTTGACCTGACCGTGTCCCAACAGTTACTCATTGTTATCACAGCTTTCCTCGCATCAGTTGGGGCCGCCGCAATCCCCTCAGCAGGTTTAGTTATGATATTTATCGTGCTGGATGCAGTGGGTCTAGGTGATCATCCACAAGCCGCTATCATTGTCGGGACCATGCTGGCTGTTGATCGTCCCCTTGATATGTTTCGGACCGTAGTAAACATTACCAGCGATACCATGGGTGCTGTGATTGTCGCAAAATCTGAGGGAGAGGAAGTTCTGACCAAGGTCTAGTATTCATCCTCTACCAGTGGTTTTTCCGCCCTGCTGAAGGGTCTACATCAACCTTTATTAAAATCAAATTCGATAGCTCTAGGACTTGAACAGCTCTGGAGCTAAATTTGGCGCATCGGGGGAAAATTTGGGTGCTTTTTAAAAATTAAACTGCAATGATGCTCGGCATTTTTTGAACGAGAACTAATCAACGGGAACCCAACTCCTTATTGCTAAGGCAGGCCTTTCCCTCCCCCCAGGGATCAAGGAAGTCTGATCTTTCAAGGGCGGTGCCCACCGTGAATAAACACGGTTCAAAAATGTCACATTGTTGCAGTTTTTTTATGTCAGAAAAGGGTGAAACATCCAATTTGATACTAAAGCACTAATCCAAGTTGAAAATTTCGATGGGTTCCAGTAACTCAGCAGGTTCGATTCCAAATATCCGAGTATAAAAGTAGTATTCACTCTCAATAGCTTTGATCACAGTCGAGGACTGTCTGAATCCGTGGGACTCCCCTTCAAAAGGTAGATAAGCAACTGGAACACCATTTTTCTTGAGGGCAGCCACCATACTCTCCGCTTGTATTGGTGGGACAACAGGATCATCCAAACCCTGCATAAAAATGACTGGACAATCAAGTTGATCAGCAAAATATAGGGGTGAACGGTCCAAGTACAGCTGTTTGTCTTCTGGATAAGGTCCAACCATACTATCCAGATAACGACTCTCAAATTTATGAGTGTCCTGGGCCAGTATGGTTAAGTCGCCAACACCATAATAGCTGGCTCCTGCCTTGAATACATTTAAAAAGGTCAATGCAGCGAGTGTGGTATATCCCCCAGCACTCCCTCCTTTGATGATGAGACGTTCTCTGTCAACCCACCCTTGATCTGCCAGATAATTTGCTGCTGCAGCACAGTCCTGAACATCACGAATCCCCCAGTTGCCCTGAAGTCGCTCACGATATTTCCGACCATAACCTGTAGAGCCGCTGTAATTCACATCTACAATCGCAAAACCACGGGTCGTCCAGTACTGAATGGCCATATTGAATGCGCTTGAGCTGTTGCCGGTGGGACCGCCATGACTCAGAACAATAAGCGGAGGTAGTTCATCTGGAGCTGCCTTGTAGTCAGGGTTTTGGGGAGGATAAAACCAGGCGTGGGTCAATTCATGGGGAGCTGTTTCAAAACTGATATGCTGGGGTCTGGAAATGTAGGCTTCTTCCATCTTTGTCTCCGCAGCCCTGCGCAAGCATGTAAGGATATTTGTATCCAAATCCATGGTCACCACTTCACCAGGATGAGACTCCGTACTGCCTATAAAGGCAATTTGGTTTTTTGTGCCTCTGACCTGATCAATGGTGGAATAAGGTGTGGCAATATCTTGAAAAGTGCCGAGATTAACATCGATTCGAATGAGATGTGAACCTGACATATCTGTATAAGCCGCCACCAGATCACCAGAATCCAAAACAGCATACTTGCTCATTCCGAAAACCCACTGTGGAAGTCCAAATTCTGCCTCTTTTTCGAGGACACAAATAGCTTGAGAGTCAGAATAGTGATAGATGTTCCACCACCCCGTGCGATCAGAAACAAAATAAATGCTGCCATCAGGATCCCAGCATGGCTGAAATATGGATTCCTGGTTCCCTCCGGCGATGTTCTGAATTCCCGTGACGTCCCCTTCCAAGTTCAGGCTGGCTACATAGAGCTGGGTTCCGTCCCAGGGCATATTTGGATGGTCCCAGGTCAGAAATAGAAGCTGATTTCCATCTGGACTAAGCTGGGGGTTGGAATAGAAATCATGTCCTTCAGCAATGATATGCAATGCACCAGTTGAAAGAGAGATTCTGAGCACACAGTTCACAACTTTTTTGGAATCTGTATGATTCTCGCCAACAGTGTAGAGTAAATTACGTTCCTCATCTCTTATCATATCTGCAAAGCGGTAATCTGGTTCATGGGTGATCTGTCTGGACCCACCATTGCCAAGAACTTGGTAAACTTGTTGATCTGCGTTGTTTATATAATAAGTGCAATCATCATGACCTAGAAATGCACCTCCACCATACTCATGGGCTCGCGTCCGTACATCACCTTCAGGGGATGTAATCTCGTGGATTTCACCATCAGACCAACCCATGAGTGCAGTACGACCCTTTTCAGCAGGTCGACCCTCTGTCCAACAGATTAAATCACCGATAATTTGAATTTGTCCCAGCCGTAAACTACTTTGTACCAGCGACTTCCCCGATATGGGAGATTTCCAGGAACCATATGGTTTAGTCATCACAATGGTGTCCTATTCTATACCATGATAGTTGGAACATTGATAAATATCAATTTTCCGAACCAATTTGCCGAAGTTTTCAATCCTGATGGTCTTCACCTTTTTCACCTCATCGAAATAGGGTACTATTTTTTTAGATTTAAAACGATATTCGCGTCGATTATCCACGACAAGCAATCCTGTCCGCCCCTTCAGTTCTTCATCTTTGGGCCAGATATCGAATTGGAGCGCGTGTTTTCCGATGATGTCCTGGGCATAGGTTCTGGGTTGATTGGGCAGATAGAATTTCAGCAGTGAACTCGCCTTATAATTGGTGCTGTAGATGAATGGATTTTGGCCCTCATTTTTAAGGGAATCCTGTATGGTCTTCACATCATGAGCAGCTTGCTTCCAACCACTCCAGGTATTCCCTTCGCCCAGAGGTACATTGGGAATCGCCACGACTGAGATACCTAATCCGAGAAATACAATTGAAGAGAAAATACCGATTCGCATACGATTAAATCTTTGTGGAGATTGAAAGAGAAAATAAATACCCAAAATGATGAGTGACCAGTACGCTGGTGCTAACCAATTCATTTTGACCAGACTCCTAAAACTCACGGCAATAAAAAAGACTGCGGTGACGAGACCACTGCTAAGCAGGAGTAGAATCTTGTCTTCCAGGCCTGAGAAGAGTCTTCGTCCATATCGGATTAATGTGGCAAATACGACGACAAACAAATAGGGGGATAAGATAAAAAACTGTGACCCCAACAGCTCTCCAAAATGTTTCACCTTCCAGTGACCCATCCCGGATGCCCTTTCTGATCCTTGAAATGCAAAGGACATCCAATCATGTTGAGCGTTCCAGATGAGCACAGGTGAGAAGATCACAATTGCCAGTAATACTCCCAGATAGGGATGTGGCGTAAGCAACCATTTCCGTTGATTTTTTGAAACAATGGTAAAAAGCAGAACTGAAGGTACCAACATGATCCCTGAATATTTTCCCAACCAGGCAAGTCCCATCAACAAGCCAGCCACATACCACCATTTGGGGTGATCAGTTTGAACTAGCTTCCATAGCGCATAAATAGTGGCGGTCCAGGCAAATAATAAGGGTGTGTCTGGGGTAATGACAAAACCATAGAGTTCGAAAACAATAGAAGCATTCAAAGCAAGCAGGGTCCAGAATGTCTGTCGTGAATTATCAAACATCTCCTGGATCATAGAAGCCCAGATGATGTTCATTCCGAGATACCAGAGCACTGCAGCCAGCTTTATACCAAAGATGGTCTGGCCAAAAATGAGGGTCGTCAGCCAGATGCTATAACTGGCCAAAGGAGGGTGATCAAAATAGGATAAGGCGAGATCCCTGCTCCAGCTCCAATAGTAGGCTTCCTGGGGTGTCAACGGCAAGATGATGGCCAGGAATAATCTAAAGAGCGTAAAACCCAGGATAACCTTCCAGGCACTTGTGGAGATTCCCAAATAGCTTTCTTTTCGTGTGATTTTATCCGACATGGAACGATTCCTATTCTAGTCTGGGGTGGCTCAGGTCAGAAGATAGGAATACGAATTCGGATGTCGATGAGTTTGTTATTAATGCTGTGAAAAAGAAGGGCTAAGAAGACCAGCCCCAAAGGATCAGGGGAGAAAGATCTTAGTCGCGACCGCTATTATATTTCAGACGCTCCACGATAATGTTACGATTCGATTTGCCCTTATAGGCTTCCTGTGAGACGATATCCTTACGTCCGGGATATCCAACTTTGGAGAGAGTCGTGAGTTGATCCTCATCCTCATCATTGGGACAAAAGGCGCAGGATTGGTCGTCTCCATCAAGCTCATGAGTCGCAGCGCATGAGCTATGGACTTTATTTTCACCCGTGAGAATCAACGCAATACTCATGATGAGCATGGCGCCTCCGATAATACCGATTGTAAGGAGTAGTAACATCGTCAACCTTTCACTTCGTAACCTTCATCGCTCAAGTATACACGAAAACGGTCTCGATGTTCACCCTGGATTTCAATTTTCTCGTTTTTTGTCGTCCCGCCGGCACTTACCAGGTTTTTTAGCTGTTTTGCCAATGCTTTCATGTCAGGGACTCCCTCCATGTCATACAAAATCGTGGTAGGTTTCCCTTTACGCTTTTCCATGCGTAACCGTACAATCTTATTACCACTCCCACGGTTACTCGTTGAGTGGTCTGCGGCTGCATTGAAAGTCCAGCCTTCGCCAACACTGATTCTATTTGATTTCTTACGGCTCATACGCCCATAATCTATGACTGACTGGTCTGATTAAAACAAAAAGGTCCCGAATGCATGCAGACAGGACCTCTTCAATCTAACATGTGGCTCGTAGCCAGTCGTTAGAGACTCTTTTTAACCGCCTCTTCCATTTCCTTGAGAACTTCAGGATTCAGAATGGAAGCCAGGGTAGGCATCCCAATTTCCTGCAACTTGTAGGTCACGCGGACTGAGGGTTTTTCAATATTAATGATGCGTCTGAGATCGATTGGAGTACCAATAACCACGGCTTCACAATCAACTGCATTAATGGTGGCTTCAAGATCTTTCATCTGTTCTTCACCATATCCCATGGCCGGTAAAATCTCACCAATATTTGGATATTTCTCGAAGGTTTCAGAAAGCTTGCCGACTGTCCAGGGTCTTGGATCAACCAGACTCGCAGCGCCATATTTCTCAGCAGCTACCACGCCGGCACCATATTGCATCTCGCCATGGGTCAGGGTTGGGCCATCTTCGACGACCAATACATTTTTGCCGTAAATCACCTCTTCATCATCAACAGAAACTGGTGATGCAGCATCGACTACAATGGCTTCAGGATTGACGATACGGATATTCTCACGTATCGTGGATATATCATCAATATCTGCGGTATCAATTTTATTGATGACAATCACATCAGCCATGAGCAGGTTGGTTTCACCAGGATAGTAGGTCAATTCGTGACCAGCTCGATGAGGATCAACAACGGTGATCATGATATCAGGCATATAAAAGGGCATATCGTTATTCCCACCATCCCAGATGATGATATCAGCTTCTTTTTCGGCCTCTCTCAAGATGGCTTCATAGTCGACACCGGCATAGACAACCGTATTATTCATGATATGTGGTTCATATTCTTCCATTTCTTCAATAGTACAATCATGTTTCTTGAGATCTGCCAGCTCAGCAAAGCGCTGCACCTTTTGTTTTACAAGATCACCATATGGCATGGGATGACGGATGGCCACCACTTTTTTGCCCTGGGCTGTAAGATGATCACAGACGGCACGGGTTGTCTGGCTTTTACCACAACCTGTACGGGCAGCGCAGATGGCAATCACAGGTTTAGTGCTTGGAATCATGGTTGATTTGGCACCCATGAGACGAAAATCTGCACCGGCATAATTCACAATTGCAGCTTTCGACATAACATAATCGTAGGGAAGATCACTGTAGGCAAAAACAACTTCATCCACATCAAGATCGTAAATCAGATCTTCGAGTTCTTCTTCATCGTGAATTGATATGCCCTCTGGATAAAGGCTTCCAGCTAATTCTGCCGGGTATTTTCTGCCATCAATATCTGGAATCTGTGTGGCGGTGAAGGCAACCACATCGTAGTCTTCGTTGTCCCGGAAAAAAACGTTGAAATTATGAAAATCGCGCCCGGCTGCACCCATGATCAATACTTTAGTTCGATCGCTCATTTTATCTCCTTTATATAATTATTTCTGGATTGAAACAAAATCTACAACACGATTCAATGCAAAATTCCCGCCAATAAAGGCAGGATTGTAATGCAAACATTATAATCTTTTTTATTAATATGTATAGAGATTGTTAGGCTTTTTAATGCCCAGCCATTCTTAAAACAACTATTTAGTAATTATCTTTGCTACCAGGAACATTGGGGAACAAGGCTCCTTCTTCACGATATGAGAAGTTTGCCAATTCAGGATCATTTTCCAACTCAGTAATAATTCTTGAAATTTCACCTTCCATATAAGCAAATTCCATATGGCGATAGAGACGCTTCCGGTATTCTGAGGCACCGGGGAAACCTTTGAGATACCAACTAAGATGTTTCTTGATATAATTGGTTGCCCGATAATCACCCATAGCTACTGATTCAAGGTACAAATGACGATGGCATAATTTCACACGGTCAATCAATCTAACTGCCTCAGGCAGAACCCCAGTACTGAGATATTCATTAATCTCTCGGAATATCCAGGGATTCCCCAGAGCTCTCCGACCAATCATAACGCCATCGCAACCCGTTTCATCAAGCATGCGCTTGGCATCCGCTGCACTTTTAATGTCGCCGTTCCCAATGAGAGGAATACTGATGGCCTTTCGTGTTTCAGCAATCAAACTCCAATCCGCTTCACCTGTATACAGTTGCTTGGTGGTACGGGGGTGCAAAGTGAGAGCCTTAATGCCAGCTGCTTCCAGGGCAGCAGCAGCTACTGGAGCAACAATACAACCGTTGTTCCAACCTGATCGAATTTTTGCTGTCACCGGTATCGAAACAGCTTCCACAACAGCTCGGGCAACTTCGTCCATCAGGGGCAAATCTCTTAAGATGGCCGATCCCGCTCCCCTCTTAGTAACCTTGGGAACAGGGCATCCAAAGTTCAGATCTATGAGATCTGGTTTGACAATGTCTTCGATATATTTGGCACTCTGAGCCAGGACTTCTGGTGTTTCACCAAAAATCTGGACCCCGATGGGACGCTCAGATTCTGTGAATTTCATCATATCCAGCGTTTTCTGATTCTCTCGGATGATACCGTTGGCAGAAACAAATTCAGTATAGACCAGACCGGCACCCTGTTCTTTGCAGAGCACACGAAAAGGATGACCTGTCACACCGGCCATGGGAGCCAACAGAGCTATCGATTTCAATTCTATAGATCCAATCTTAAACATCTCAGAACATGTTATTCGTAGAGATCTTGGTCAACAACTAGTTTGTATTGATTTCGGGAGTCATTATTTGGTGAAATTGAATTGGTTTTTATACTGATTATTTTTCGGGTAATAGAATGAATTCTTCCACTAGTTCTGCGGCAGCCTGGACCAGACCAGGACAAATCGTTTTGGATGTTTCTTTGGATTTTGCTTCGAGTTCACCTTCAGGCGTACTGACATCACAACTCAACAAGTCACGACAAAGAATGGACCCACACTTTTTTCCAAATTTGTTGGTGAATGCCAGTGTTCTCTGATTGACGTAATCTTTTGAGACACCAGTCAAATCTGAAGGCTGAAAATCCAAGCCGAGCACCATAATGGATCCACTGACAGCCCCGCAAACTTCAGCCCGGCGCATGCCACTGCCAAAGCCACTGCCAATTCTGAGACAATCAGCTTCAGCAAGACCTCGCAGGGGGCCATAGGTGCCAATGATGGACTGAGCACAATTGCTTCCATTATTAAACTTTCCCATGGCATCCTCTACCCTACTCATAGCACCAACCTCTCTCGTTTATATTCTGGAGATAATTCGCTCACCGTTTTCAATCAACTCATCATGGTCTTCTGGCAAACTCAGATTTTCTAAAATGTCCAATGTGTGCTTCCTCAGCTTTTCCGAAGCCTTGGGCTCTTCCTCATCGAGCCACTTTTCTAAAGCGTATCCTGGCCAGATTTGACTGTGCTGTTCATGCACTTCTCGGTATTGAGCCAGGGTTGCTTCGGACATGAGGAAACTCCCCCCCGGTCCCGCTGATTCGATATCCTGTACTGGATCGGGATGGTCATCCACTACAAAACCGGCAGCAAATTGTCTCACTTGACGAATGATTTCATCAGCATAGACCACTGTGGTAGGTGAAAATGCTTGTGAATCAAAATTACCTCCAACAAAAGGGGCCAATCCAACCTTGCCCATGGAATTGGTAAGATGATTCATCCACAGGGTACCACTGGCTAATAAATCTGGTCCCCACCCGGTACCGCTGCCAGACGTTCCGGCATGTGGAATGTGGTAGTGATCCATCATCTCAGCACAAGCCAGATTGACCAGCATGGTTTGAGATGTGTATGCGGAAATCATATTCTGCATGTCAAAAACTGAAGGCAGGCTCCCTAAAATGATTGGTGTCCCGGGTTTGATTAATTGAGAGAGTACCAGACCTGCCAATAATTCAGCATTGAGCATGATCAGAGTACCCTCCGCGCTGATGGGTGCTGTTGCCCCAGACATTCCGTAGCTGGAGAATATGAAAGGCAAGCCACGATCAATTGTGGAGAACATCTTATCCGTGGTGTCCTCATTCAGGACCAGGGGTGTAACTGGATTGAAATATGGGAGGATAAATGGTTTTTGCGAGATATTCCCATGAAGATGCTCCAGCATGTCAAGCGTTCGGTCAAATTGTATTGGTTCAGATATTAGTATACATAGAGGTTTGGTTGTATTGGCCATCATCTCCAGGGTAGCCAGTACCTCCCCTACTTTAGAACTGTCATTTTGGATCACCCCTGGGGTTGAAACAAGATCAAACCGGGAAAGGGTATTGCCCAGGGAGGAAGCGATTTCAATATGCTTCCGCGTTATGGGGGTGAGAGAGTCATTTTCCGGATTCTGATACCAGGAGTTGGTTACACCAATCCCATAAATAGTTCCAGATTGCTGATGGCCACCTAAAGAAAAAGCCAGACTGCCATCCCTATTGTACATATGGATATTTGAAGGTGCAGACTGGAGTGATTGCTGAACCAGTTCAGCCGGTATTCGAACAAGATTGTCGTGAATTGTCCCACCAATTGCACCAGAGAACATTACCCTCGCTCGTTCTGAGTCTACCCGTATCCCAGTATGAGACAGAACCTTAAGGGAGTCTTGATGGACTTTCAGAATTTGTTCTTCGCTAAGAACGGAAA
>ERZ891376.416-NODE-416-length-11207-cov-6.180057_pt1 | contig 11207 bp, 8 predicted proteins | sample MGYA00520906_ERZ891376 | MGnify/ENA primary metagenome ERZ891376 (study PRJEB32303, sample SAMEA104408695) | aquatic metagenome | biome: Brackish water; feature: Chemocline; material: water | place: Baltic Sea | collected 2014-10-18T08:59:00 | depth 139 m ...
GGCCGCTGAAAGCTTTCCTTTGGCGTCACAGGCAGCCGCACTGGCCTCCATGACGGAAATGGGAATATCCTTGGGTTCCTGAAAAGCGCCACACACATAAATGCCGGGCCGCGATGTCTCCACCGGGTTGAATACGCTGGTTTCCACGAAATTGTCGGCATCCAGCTCAACTTCCAACTTTTCGGCCAGTTCCACCAGCGATTCCTGGGTTTCAAGGCCCACGGAAAGGACCACCAGATCAAATTGCTCCGTTTGGAAACCGCCGTTTTCATCCACATATTCCAAGATGGGATTTTGGGTTTCGCTGTCTTCAGAAACGGAATGAATTCGGGAACGGATAAATCGAACGCCTTGTTCATTCCTGGCACGGTCATAGTACCGTTCAAAATCCTTTCCATAAGTCCGCATGTCCATGAAAAAGATAGCCGCATCCAGATCGTTCGCTGAGTGTTCCTTGGCGATCACCGCCTCTTTTACCGCATACATACAGCAAACAGAGGAGCAATAGGCGTGATCGCAACGATTGATATCCCTGGACCCAACGCACTGCAGCCAGGCAATCTTTTTAGGTTCCTGACTGTCGGATGGCCGCTGCAAATGGCCCATAGTGGGACCTGTTGCACTCAGGAGCCGCTCAAACTCCATACTGGTCACAACATTAGGGTAGGTGGTGTAGTGATAGGTATCGAACTGGCTGGGATCAAAGGGTTTAAACCCGGGCGACAGGATCACCGCGCCCACATTGAGCTTCAGCTGTTCAACTCGCTGTTCATGGGTTTTGAGGGTTACAGCTTGAGCCTTACACGCTTTCACACACTCGTAGCATTCGCAGCATCCACCACAGTTGAGGCATCTTTGCGCCTCGGACCGGCCGGTTTCTTCATCCACCAAAAGGCTCACTTCTTCAAAGCCGGGAAGTCTCTCCTCCACCGGCAATGTGGGAACCCGCATTCGGTTCAAGGTCGGCGCGTCGTCCGGAATCTCCACCCAGTTGGTGCCCACGGGCGGTTCGTCCTGCCATTCGGTGGGCAGTTCTTCACCCTGAAGATATTTGACCATATACCGGGCCGCCCGCTTTCCGGCATCCACCGCTTCAATGACGGTGGCAGGGCCCGTGATGACGTCGCCGCCGGCAAAAACGCCGGGGATACTGGTTTGAAGTGTCTCGCTGTTGACCTTCAAAAGATTCCATTTGGACACTTCCGCGTTAAATCTTTCATCCAGGAAATTCAGATCCGGTTCCTGTCCAATGGCGGGAATAATATGGGCCGCCTCAATAAAAAACTCAGAATCCGCAATGGGTATGGGTTTGCGTCTCCCGGTGGTATCGGCGGCTGTCAGGCGGGTCCGGATGCATTCGATACCCGCTGCTTTGCCGTTTTCTTCTGCAATCCGGATGGGTGCCACTAAAAAATGGATTTTAATGCCTTCTTTTTCGGCTTCCTCCACCTCTTCCGGCTCCGCCAGCATCTCCGTCCGTGAACGTCGGTATAAAATATGGACCTCATCCGCCCCGAGCCTCAATGCGGTCCGAGCGCCATCAAGGGCCGAATGGCCACCCCCTATGATAACGGCCTTACCTTGAAGTTCCGTGAGTTTACCCAGTTCCACATCGGTCAGGAAACCGGTCACGTCCCGAACACCGTCCGTTTCCTCACCCGCAAGTCGCAGTTTCAAGCCCTTCCATGCACCGGGGCCCAAAAATATGGCTTTGGCACCATGGGCCTGGAGCTCTTCCAGGGTAACGTCAATTCCAATGGCCGTATTCGTGTGGATTTCAATGCCGTAACGTTTCAGATTCTCGATTTCATTGTCCAGGACCGCCCTGGGGAGGCGATGTGCGGGAATGCCGTAGCGCATCATACCGCCCGCTTCAGGCATGGCCTCGTAAACACTCACCTGATACCCTTCAAGGGCCAGGAAGTACGCCGCCGTAAGGCCGGCAGGTCCGGAGCCCACAACAGCGACCATTACCTCCTTTGCCGCTATTTCAGGAACCGGAATTTCCTGGAGATTGGTACGATCGGCTGCCACACGTTTCAACTCCCGTATGGATATGGGTTCATCCATTTCCAGACGTCTGCAGCTTTTTTCACAGGGGTGGGGACATACACGGCCCAACACACCCGGCAGGGGCAGATCCCGCATGATGATTTCGACGGCTTCCCGGTATTTACCTTCTTTCACCATCTGAACATACCCTTGGACATTCAGATTGGCCGGGCAGGCCATTCTACAAGGTGCCAGATCCAGTTTCTCGATGGCAAAGCCGCCGGGAATGGCCTGCGCGTAGGACTTATAGGTGGCCTTACGATCCACCAGTGCCATATCGTATTCGCTGGGTCTCCCAACAGGGCATACTTCAACGCAATCCCCGCAGGCGGTACACACATCGGGATCAATATATCGCGGCGTCTTGGTGAGGGTTACTTCAAAGTTCCCTTCTTCTCCATTCACTTCATCAACGTCTGAACAGGTATGAAGTTCAATATTGGTATGCCGGCCGACCTCGACCAGTTTCGGAGAAATAATTCACATGGCGCAGTCATTGGTGGGAAATGTCTTATCCAGCTGGGCCATCACACCGCCGATGGCCGGTGTTTTTTCCACCAGATGAACATAAAACCCCGCATCCGCAAGGTCCAGGGCCGACTGCATGCCGGCGATACCACCGCCCACTACCATCACAGCGCCTTGTACTATTTTATTTTTCTCTGATTTCATATAACCACTCCTCAATCCACCTTTCCGCAATTAGGGCCCATCATTCACCGCTGAGGTGCTCCGAAAGATAGGCATAAATGTCCGTGACGTTGAGATCCATTTCCGCCGTACGCGAAGCGCAGGTAAAATGGATCTGGCATTTGGGACACGCCGTGACCATGGTCCGGCTTCCCGTATCGATTGCCTCCTGAAGCCGTTCCAGCCGCATGGCCTTGGAGCAACTGGCACACTCCATCCATGCACTGGTTCCACAGCAGAGAGCGTTTGCACGGTTGCGCCCCATTTCCATGAGCGTTGCATCCGGAATGCTTTTTAAAAGGTCCCTCGGGGCCTCGTAAATCCCGGCGCCTCTACCCAGACGACAGGGATCGTGAAATGTGATTGCCCCGTTTGTGGAGGGTTTAAACGATAACCCGGATGCGGGCAGTTCACGGGCCAGAAACTCCGTCATGTGCAACACTTCAAAGGGCAGACTGCCGAAATGTTTTGAATACTGATTTTTAAAGGTGGCATACCCTTCCGGGCAACTGAACAGGACTGTTTTGGCACCGGAAGACGCAATCACTTCCAGGTTCCGTTCCGCCAGCTTGCGGAATGTCGCTTCATTGCCGCTGGCAAGCGCGTCATGACCGCAACACCGCTCATCATTACTGATCACCGGTGTGACACCCAATCGGTTCAGCAATTTCAGAACGCTTCGCGCACTCTCCAGCGGGGACAATTCCAGGTACTTAAAAACCACTTCAAAATAAGGCAGACACCCCACAAAATAAAAGACATCCCCGGTTGCCCCGAAATCTCCCACTCCTTCGGCCCATGCGGTACGATTCTGGGTTCGGTCGTTTAGTTGAAGTTCGGCAACGCACTGCATAATCCCATGGTGGCTTTCCTGGGGCAAATTTCCCGCGTCCCGCGCCTTCTGTCTGAGAAACCGAACAAATTCGGGGAAGTCGATTTCGACCGGACACCTCGTGCTGCATCGGGCGCAACCCAGACACGCCCAAAGACCGGGGTCAAGATATGGCTCACCGGCTGGATCCTTCAATGCCTTCTTGATCATCTGCCTCGGTGAAAAGGTCGGAAGCACTTTGTTTACCGGACAACTCCCGGTGCATACGCCGCATTCCATACAAAAATCTATCTGTTTTTCAGTCAGTTGCATTGTTTGTTCCGCTTTTTTATGGTGTAGGTGAATGAAAGAGCAAAACTCAACCAGTTCTCAAATTGAATCCTGCCCAACTATTTCAGCGAACTATTTATCATATTGCAGCGCCGGTTTGTCAAGGAAAAACCATTGTTAAAAAAATGGATCAGTCGGCTTCTTCACAGGCATGAAATCACCGGTTCATATTCCAGTTAAAACCAATGGCAAATCGCTTTCAAACATGGTTTTTCGGAAAAAATTCCATTCATAATAGATTTTTCTTGACAAAATGAACCTGTACAAATAGATGTTCTCGTTTCAGAGGTTTTTGGTATTGGCTTCTACTGATAATGGTTAACTGCGTTTAAAGCTTCATCAGCCCTCAAAATATGGACATTAGACTATGACAAAAAAGACAAAAAAAGGAAAAATTACCATCAACAGGGAACGATGCAAAGGATGCCATATATGCATCGAAACCTGTCCGAACGACTTGATCGAAGTGGACGAAACCCCGAATAAAAAGGGATACTCGCCAGCTCGATTCAAGGAAAACGTATCAGAAGGCGAAAAGGGATGTATCGCGTGTAAACAATGCGCCACGGTCTGTCCTGAAGTAGCGATTGAGGTGTATCGTGCCCAGTGATAAAATGTTAATGAATGGTTCCCATGTCGTTGCGGAAGCGGCTGTCCGAGCCGGCTGCCGTTACTACTTCGGTTATCCCATAACGCCCCAGAACGAGCTGCCCGAGTATCTTTCCGCAAGGATGCTCGAGGTCGGGGGCACTTTTATTCAAGGCGAGAGCGAAATCGCTTCCATCAATATGGTCCATGGCGCCTCCGTTGCAGGCGGCCGCGCCATGACGAGTTCGTCATCGCCCGGCGTTTCCCTGAAACAGGAAAGCATCAGCTATATGGCCGGAATGGAACTTCCCGCGGTGATTATCAATATGATGCGAGGCGGTCCTGGACTTGGCAACATCGCCCCGTCCGCCGCCGACTATTTTCAGGCCACCCGGGGCGGCGGCCACGGAGACTACAGAACCCCGGTTCTGGCGCCGGCAGGATGTCAGGAGTTGGCGGATTTAACTTCCGTTGCCTTTGATATTGCGGACAAATACCGGACTCCCGTCATGCTGCTGGGAGACGGATTGATGGGGCAGGTCATGGAACCGGTGGTCTTTTCCGATTTTGTTGAGCTTGAAGATCTTCCCAAGAAAGACTGGATCCTGGATGGGTGCAAAGGCCGCGAGCCCCGGGCGCTTTTTTCCATGCTTCTGGGGCAGGATGGCCAACTCTATAAACACAACCTGCACTTGCAGGAAAAATATGATCAAATCACCGCCGATGAATTGAGATGGGAAACCAAAACCCAGGACGAAGATGACATGATCATCGTGGCCTACGGCACAGCGGCCAGAATTGCCGAAAGCGCCATTGAAGAATTGAGGGCCGAAGGCCTGAACGTGGGTTTATTCCGACCCATTACCCTGTGGCCTTACCCAACGGCGCCCTTGCGGGAATTGGCCTCAAAAGTGTCCAAAGTAGCGGTGTTCGAGCTGTGCATGGGTCAAATGGTGGAAGACGTGATACTCTCCGTGGGGGACAGGGCCGAGATACATTTCTACGGCACGCCCGGCGGCATCATCCCGACCCCGGCGGACGTGGCCGATTTCCTGCGATCCGCGGCCCGCGGCGACGGAAAAGTAGGCAGGAGGATAGACGTATGAGTGCGGAAGTAGCATACAAAAAGATATTTGGATTTCCGGAGTCCCTGAAAGACAACCCGACCCATTACTGTCCCGGTTGCGGGCATTCCATTGCCCACCGCCTGGTGGCGGAATGTCTGGACGAAATGAACCTTCGGGAAGTAACCATCGGGGTTCCTCCTGTGGGTTGCGCCGTTTTAGCCTACAATTATTTTAACTTTGACATGGTGGAAGCCCCCCATGGCCGCGCCCTGGCAGTTGCCACGGGCATCAAGCGGGTTCACCCGGACAAATTCGTACTGACCTATCAGGGCGACGGAGACCTGGCGGCCATCGGCACCGCGGAGACCATCCATGCGGCTAACAGGGGTGAACGTATCTCTACTATTTTCATTAATAACGCCATTTACGGCATGACCGGCGGTCAGATGGCGCCTACCACAACACTGGGGCAAAACGCCACCACGACACCCGGAGGCAGGGATCAGCGTCGCCACGGCAACCCCATCGACATTTCACAGATGCTGGCCGTCAGTAACGGCGTTGTGTATGTGGAGCGATGTGCGCTTACGACACTCAAACAGATCAGGCAGGCCAAGAAAGCCATCAAGAAATCATTTCAGTGCCAGTTGGATGACAAGGGGTTCTCTCTGGTTGAACTGCTATCGCCGTGCCCCACCAACTGGAAAATGTCACCTAAGGCTTCCTGGGAATGGGTCAATGAGGAAATGGTGAAAACCTACCCCTTGGGTGTGATCAAAGATGACAGTGGATATGAGGATAAAAAATGATTACCCGGACGACTTTTGCAGGTTTTGGCGGCCAAGGTGTTTTGCTCATGGGGTACGTTCTCTCCCATGGGGCGATGCATAAGGGTCTCAATATCACCTATTTTCCATCTTACGGCGCTGAAATGCGCGGCGGCACCGCCAACTGTTCGGTGACCGTTTCAGACAAAAAAATTGCATCCCCCGTGGCATCCAACCCGGATGTGCTGGTTGCCATGAACGGCCCTTCCCTGGACAAATTCCAGCCCACCATCATCGAGGGTGGTCTTATTTTTCTGAATTCATCCCTGATTCCGAACACGCCATCCCGAACGGATGTGGAATTTCTACAGGTACCCATTGTGGAGTTGGCCAAGGAAGTGGGTAACGCCCGCGGCGGGAATATGGTCATGATCGGAACGGTTTGCGCCAAAACAGGCCTTCTGTCCCTGGAAGAGACCATTAAGGGAATGCAGGCGGCCATGAAAGGGAAGGATAAATTTTTCGAAGCCAACCGGAAAGCCATTGAACGCGGATTTGCTTTCGCGAAAGACGGTAAATAATAAATTTTAAATCCTCTTCTCAACCGTTCTCTATCCCGCCCTTAAACAGCGTCATGCTGGCGGAAAGAGCATATCCGGGAACGGTTGAGGGTTTGATTATCAATAATCAAACCCTCAACCGTATCTGTACCTAATTCAAAGAAAACTATTCTACCGCCCCGATTTTAGCAGCCCTAAATGCAGTAAAACCCACAGAACTAACGATTCCCCATGATCGGATACACCAGAACATGTAGTGCCCTTATTATGATGGCACTTAATGTTGCATAAAGTTGACTACTCGGTGACGTAGCAGTAATTCTCTTTATCCGCCCCGCAACCGCTGCTCGGGTCGGGCGCGCTTGCGCAATACGGTTGCGTTGTCTCACAATAGCATGCATGATCGCCGCCATAAGACTCTTTTGGGCAACAGACGGTCTGATCACCATTGCATGGTTGGTTATTTGGATTGTGGCATATTGCCATCTCAGCACTAGTACAGTTTCGCCACCCGCTGCTTGGACATCCCTGAGACGGACAAAACTCTATTGTGACTGCCGTCGACGCTACACAGTTCACCTGTTTGCCGTTGTCCGTAGGATAGTGAAATGCATCGGGGCAGGTTACGCTATCGCAATATACACAGCGACAACCTGCGTCAGGCGTAATTTTAACGGCTTCGTTGAAATTCTGTTCACAACAGGAACTCTCCTTGCACGAATTAGGACAACCGCTATCCGTAATGACACTGATGTCGAAGGAAAGCTCGGTTAGGTAGGTGACCTCAGCCTTGGTTGCCTTGTCAGACGTGCTTCCCACAAAAAAATCCATGCCGGACGAACCAAGATCCACATGGTACGTTCCCGGATCGACTACACATTGTTGCCCCGCGCTGCACTTAACCTTTCCCTCGCTATTCCAAACGCCGTTTTCATTTATCAACACCTGGAGGCTTTCACTGCAATTGTTTATCAATGTGAGAATAACCGGTTGAGTGTCTGGAGAGTCGATCAACAATGTTGCATCAGATAATGATTCGCTCGGCACAACATTTCCTGATAATACTCTCGCATCATAGGAGAAGGTATTGTCTTGGTAAAAAGGATTGTCAAGTTCCACGGCGAACAGCTGTAATTCGCCCGAACCTGTATAGGCGCTTAAAGATGCATTTGGCGGGATGGAACTGAAATAGGACTGCCAATTAGCAGCGAGAGAAGCGACCGTATTTGTTTTGAAGGCAGAACCCGGTGCATTTTGTATCTGATAAAATTCCTTATAATAATTGACCAAATGCAGCTTATACAATTTGTCCGTCCCTGTTGGCTCAAAAACGGCGCTTTGGGCAGACTGCCCAAATGACCAATAATTGGGTTCACCCTCAGGGGTATTGTTCAATACGGTCAACTTGATGACAGCAATATCCAAAGGGATATCGGGATGTTGCTTGGCCATTGTAGAACCAAGCAAGGTCACTTGAAAAGTGAGACGGTTCGTTTTTGGATCATAAACAGGCGACTTCAACCTCAAAAATAGTCCGTTAATCTCTTTTTCTATGTTTAGGTATCCTTCCAAAACTGCATTTGGGGAGCACCCGCCATAGCTTTTATACCAAAAGTTAATATAGTTTTGCATGGCTTCCGTGCCCGATTCTCGCCCTGGTCTATCCGTGTACCAAAGCGTTTCTTCCGAAACGTTTTCTAAGGTTAGTGTGTATTCCCAGCTCTGATCAGTGGCAGACACAATTGCCTCTCCCGCACTCTCAACAACGGGGGCAAGTATCCCATTCTCCGCAGAAAACACATTCAGACGGGTAGACAGGTTGCTCGGTGCGGAACTACCGCTATCGCTGCTGCATCCAAAGCAAACGATTCCTAAGAATCCCACCAGAACAAAAACACACCGATTCGCTTTAATTTTTGTCATGTCTTTACCCATTGTTAAAGAGTTTTGAAGTTACAGCGCACCCCATAAACCACCGAAGGTTAAGAGTCCACACTCTTTTTCTATGCCAACATTCAGTCAAATTCAGCGGAAATTGACACTCAAAACACCACAAAAGCTGGTTTTCCCAAAACATTTTTAATTACGGTGGAGGGCCGGTGCATGCGTACTGCCTTGGCGTAACATCCGGGCATGCCCCATTGCCATCCGGAGAGCAGCAGCTTTGAGTCACACATCCTGTGTATTGGTTTTTTTGGATGGTAACGACACAGACCCCGCCCACCATAGAAGATGTAACGTCGGCTATCTTGTAGGTCTCAATGCCCTTTCCAAACACTGCAGGTTGTTGCAGGAACGAACAGTCTGCCTCAAATATAAATTGCCCTCCCGAGTTGTCCGGGTTTTGTGGTTTGTTTCCGTTGGCCAAGCCAACCGGTACGTCTGGTTCCTGGCACCAGTACCAGAAATTTACCTGGATGCCGGCGCCGGTAATGCCTCCCGTGCTGAGCTGATATTGAGCACTTTTGGAATTGGGAGCGAGTTGTATGCCGCCCGGATTCTGACCCGGCAGAAAAACGGCCACAGTGTCATTTGTCCAGGGACTGCATGGGCCACCATCAGCGGCCAGGATCTGATTGTCGAATTGAATTGTGATGCTTGTTTCCTGGCTGTCAATGACAAATGTTACCGAGTTAAGGGTTACATTTTCTATTGGATCATTTACAAGAGCGCTCGCTGAATAGGCAATCGTCATACCTTCTGGTGAATATTCCATACTGTCAAGGGTTATTGAATATGCTTTCATTTCGCCGTTACCTGTAATCCCAAACATGAAAGCATTGGGCGGTACAGTAGAAAACATGGCATCCCAGGCATCTGCAAGGGTCTGGGTAGTTGTTACGTCTGAAAACGTTGAAGGCGCACTACTCGCCCATAATACTTTGTTATCAACGCCTTCCTGGAATATCATAAAAGTTTTTTGCCGGTCTGAATTTTCCACGGTTGCTGTTTCACTGTGAACGACATAGTTGATTCCCTTGCCATTATTAAGGAGCACAATGGACGGGTCATCAAACTCCAGTATTTCTTCAAGTCCTGAATCGCCATCTTCGAATGTTGATTTTATGAGGGTAGCTGTAAAACTGAAGGTTTCTGTCTCGGAATCATATACGGGTTCTCTGATTGTCAAAAACAAACCGGCATTTTTATTTTCAACAAGAAACTTCAATACCGAATTAGGCGAAATATCATTAAAACTTAAAGGCCAAATAGTATCTACAAATCTACCCGTTTTATCTCGGCCTGATTTTCGCGCAGGCCTGTCCGTGATCCAAATTACATCTGGTTTAACTTTATGTAATGTAATTTTATACTCATTATCGTTTGATGTAGGTTCTAAACTTCCGGTTTTACTCGATATCATATAAAGTCGGTTTGAAAAATCTTCAGGAAATACTTCTGTAGAAACATTATTATCACTCGAGCAGCTCACAAAAGTTATTATTGTTAAGAATCCCAGAAAAAGGTAGGCTATATTTTGTTCATTCTTGAATCTCATTATCTTTGACATTTTCATATTTTGAACCCCTTGCATAATATAAAAGCAATCCCTTTTCCGCGGGCCAACTCGATACTCAAACCTTCAAGATTAAAAAGATCATTGCACTACAATATCTTATCATTAAATCCGAAAGGAAAATATGGAAAAATTCAGATCCTTAGTGCAAATTTTAGAAATGCGGTTCATGCTGCGCTTATTCTACTTATTACACAGATCAGGGAAGAAAGGTCACATAAATTATACTTGACTGGAAAAGTATTTGGGACATCCCGTCCAAAAAAGCAAAATTCAATAATGAATGAATTATCCTTGCGAGGGTGGATAAATGGACAAACTTAACAGAATTGGCAGGGTTGCGATAAGCTTCTTCCTTTGTGGATTAATGGTAGTCTGTTGTTTATTTATTGTTCCAAAAGTTTCAGCCCAAACCTACGACTTCGACGAAGGGCTTGAAGCAGTTACCGAGGGTCTTGTATTAGAAAACAGTGGAATTTTGAAAAACAAGAAAATAGCCGTTTTTGGAATAATTGAAAGCAAGTCAGGAGAAAAGTGGTTAATCTCTTCGCATATTGAAGATGGAATTGTTGACGCCCTCGTCAATAATGGGTGCAGGGTTATTGAGAGGCGAAGGATTCAGGATGTAATAAAAAAGGATATTAAAGAAACTACCGATCCGTGGTTTGACCAGGACCAAGCGGCTCAATTCGGAAAACTTGTCGGAGCGGACTTTGTTGTGACGGGCAATTACGTCCTGTGGGGACAGGGAATGCTTAAGATCAGCATAAGAGCCATTAATGTTGCCGACGGAGAGATTGTGGC
>ERZ891376.422-NODE-422-length-11138-cov-38.228729_pt1 | contig 11138 bp, 10 predicted proteins | sample MGYA00520906_ERZ891376 | MGnify/ENA primary metagenome ERZ891376 (study PRJEB32303, sample SAMEA104408695) | aquatic metagenome | biome: Brackish water; feature: Chemocline; material: water | place: Baltic Sea | collected 2014-10-18T08:59:00 | depth 139 m ...
CTCAAAACTTTAAACACTTCATCCAAACCTACTGCCATTTTGCCACCTTTATGCCAAATTCATTAAAATTTTTGTTAAATAATACTCTTTCATCTGTAATTATTTGCAGGTAAAGTTTAAAAGATTCATTGATAAGTTCGCTGTCTTTGTATTTTGATAACTCAGAGTGAGCTTTTATAAACAAAAATATATCATCACTTTTCTCAGTTTCCAACTCTCTTAGTAATTTATCTATATCAATTATCTCTAACTTTTCTTTTGTTTGCGGTTTAATAGAGCTGTTTTTCACTGGCTTTGAGATTTCAAGATGAGAGAACATAGCCTTTAACTCTTTTTTTATTTTAACAATATCTTCATCATCTACAAAGGCATAAATTCTATTTTTTTGGCTTTTCTCTACTGTATGATAGAGGGTTTTATAGTGAAGCGTTAAATGCTCTTCTAAAATATTTACATCCTCATCTAAAATCATATTTGAAAGTTTAATTATCTGTTTATTTACAAAGCGTCTTTTTTTAGTTTGAATAATAAACTGATTTATTTGTTTTATGTAGGTATCAATGTTTTGTATGTACTTTAATATATCTACGCTAATACTTTGCAGAAGTGTGTCAACCGCATCATCAACACCTCTCAAACCTTCTCTAAAAAAAGAGCCTATCTTCTCATTAGCGCTTATTAATTCATCAATTTTTTCTAAAATATCTCCTGCATTTTCCAGCAAAATATCTATGTCTAAAGAGGTGTCGTTTTCAAGACGAAGCAGAAGTATCTGTATCTCTCTATCACGATTGGTAAACTTTTGGTATAAATCTTCTATGAGCTTGAGTATGGCAGATTTATGAAACTCGCTTGAGCTTTCTTGGTACCTTTTTTTGTTTTTAACCAGCTCTTTGTACTCTTTTTCGTAATCACCAAAGATAATGCTGTAATCGATTCTCTGCAAAACAGAATCTACAAAATTCAAGTAGTTTTTATTGAGTTTATATCTCTCATTTATCTTCACAAACAGCGTTGAATCAAGCAACTCATGCGACACATTTTGGACGTAATCCTGTCGATAAGCTTTATCTATGGATTCTCTGTTGTCATGGAGCAATTTTAGGAGTTCAATGTGTTTCATAAACTATCTCTTGTTCGACTACTGTATTGTATTCTTTTATAAGTTCAATTATTGGCATAACATCTTGTGAATAGTTACTTTTCATTCTTGCTCTTTGTTTCTTATACAATTCAACATTATTATATTTTTCATTTAAAAAATATTTTTCTATATTTTTTGGAATATGCAACTTTTTACTCTCACATTCAAAACTCTCATAAATATTCAGCCCCTCAATGTCGAAATCTACAAAGAAAGTTACTTTTTTTGTTTTTAAAAAGGTTCTCGTAAGTGTGTTTGCATATCCAGCCAAATATATAAAATAATCTTCATTAAAATACTCTGAAAATTTTTCAATATTTAAAAAAGTTTCCCCATTTTCTATAGCTAAAAAATTTTCTATTATCTCCAGTTCATTCAAATCATAACTTTGATACAGTTTTGCTATTTCGCCTTTTTTTTTAACAACAACCACATTATCAAAAACTCTAATAAAATTTGATTTAGAATCTCCGCTGAACTTAATATTATCACTTCTAGTTTCAGCGTTTAAAATATTGCTTATATCTTCAAAATTATTTATACTCACCTGCTGTGTTTGGAACAAAAATCTAAAAAAAAGCTCTTGATTTTTAACAACTGCTTTTTCCCCTCGCTTTGCATGTAAAAAATAAATTTCATTTTCACTTTGATACTTTAAAGCCAATTGACTCAACTCTTTTACCTTGCTAAAAACAGGATTTTCATCTTTAAATAAAAAAGCTTGTTTGAGGATTGTTTTATTCATGATAGTTCTACATGCAGCTCTGAAATGAAATATTTTCCATTACGCCAAATCCTTTTCATAATAAATATTCTACTAAAGCAAAATGCCAACTCTATCAATATGCTCTTTAAGCTCATCACTTTTTAACTCACTATAAGCAGATAAATCAAAAGTATATGGGAGTAGTAAATCATCAAGTTCCAGCTCTATCTTTTGCAAAAGTGAAAACTGTATATCATCTCCACCCAAAGACAAATCTATATCTGAGCCATCCCTAAAATTCCCTTTTGCCCTTGAGCCATAAAGTACGACTTTTTTTATTTGAGGATACTTAGCAAATACAGATTTTATTTTAGCAACAACATCTTCGCTTAGTCCATATTTCATATGTTACCAAACTCTTCTTGTTTTAAACTATCAAGTTTTTCTTCGAGTTTTTCAAACTCAAAAATATAGCTTCCTAAAATCACATCTACTATTTTTTCTACAGTCTCTTCATCGTAGGTATGAGATGTTAAGTTTCTGCTTTTTACCATGCTCATCCAAGTTTCACCATCGGAGATAATCCCATTTGCAAAAGCTTGTCTTGAGACATCTTTCGAGCCGTAAATCTCTTCTGTACTGCCGCGGTATTGCAAAAAATCTTTGAGTGTTTTCCATGCAAGCTCATGCGTATATTCAAACGATTGGATTAACCCCTGCTTTTCAAGCGGTGTAAGTTCTCTTTGCTGGGATAATTGTACGGCATCCTGCAATTGAATTAACGCTTTTTTGTAATTTGAAAATCGTTGGTGCCATCGTATATCTGTTTTCATTACATAATCCTGTTGAAATTATTTTCAGTTATTATACTCAAAGCTAAGAAATAATATCCACATGTTCATTATTTTCCAAAGCTGTTATTATGTTGCTGCTTACCCTTATTGCGGAGTCAATCACGACATTTTGAAGCTTTGCTAAAAGTGTTATTTTGAGCGGGCGGTTGCCTGGGTGTTGTCTTATCAGTAAGTATAGCTCATCTAGAATTTTGCTATCATTGTCAAGTCTTACTGCAAGGTTTATAGGTTCCGGCGCAATTTCCTGCACCTCTTTTTTCACTTTCTTCGTCTCTTTTTTTGCCTCTTTGAGTGTCATGATTTTTGTCACACCGATTCTTGTGAACATCTCTGTGTGGGTGATTTTTGCTTTAAATGCTACCGGTTCATTTAAGTCCATCTCATTGAGTTCATCAAGCTTATCGGAAAAAAGCATAATCTCAACGTTGCCATGGAAGTCCATGAGACTCACAATCCCAAACTGGTTTCCTTTTTTGGATGTCTTCTTTTGTATCTCTTCGACTTTACCGATGAAAATAGCATAAGAACCGTCTTTTACACTCTCTATTTCGGAGGACAGCGTATAACTTAAATCTTCCATCTGCTCTCTGTACTCATCCATTGGATGCCCTGAGACATAAAATCCTAAAGTGTCTTTTTCAAACTCCAAAATCTCTTTAAGCGTGTACTCATCTGAGTTTGTAAGTTCCAACTTCACGGTTGTAATCTCGTCATCATCACCAAAAAGACTTCCCATCGCATTTTTCTTGGCATCACTCGCTTTTTTTGCAGTCTCAACGATGAGTTCTATCTGGTCTAAAAGTGCTTTTCTTGAGAATCCAAACCTGTCAAATCCGCCTGCTTTTATGACAGATTCTACAAAGCGTTTGTTTACTTTTGAAGGGTCGATTCTATTTACGAAATCTTGGATGGAGGTAAAATCTCCGCTCTTTTCTCTCGTCTCAATGATGGATAAAACAGCAGATTTTCCAACCCCTTTAATAGCTCCAAGACCAAATAAAACAATCTCTCTCTCATCTTTGGTTATCGCTGAAAATTCCAAGTATGAGTCGTTAACATCAGGAGGTAAAAGCTCGATTCCCATCCGTCTTACCTCATCGATATAACGGACAACTTTATCCATGTTGTCTTTGTCTGAGGTTAAAAGTGCCGCCATGAACTCGTTTGGATAGTACGCTTTGAGCCATGCAGTCTGGAATGTAACCATCGCGTACGCTGCCGAGTGTGATTTGTTAAAACCGTATCCGGCAAACTTTTCAATAAGGTCAAAAAGTTTTGAAGCTTTGTCGTAATCAAGTCCCTGTTTTTGTGCACCAAGAGAAAACTCTTTGTTGTACTTTAGCATCTCTTCAACTTTTTTCTTACCCATGGCGCGACGAACGATATCCGCACCGCCAAGGCTAAAACCGCCTATGGTTTGAACAATCTGCATTACCTGTTCTTGATAAACGATAACCCCATACGTCGGCTTAAGTATCTCTTCAAGTGCGGGAAATACATATGTAATCGCCTGACGACCATGTTTACGCTCGATGAAGTCATCAAGCATCCCCGACTCCATTGGACCCGGACGATAAAGTGCCAAGACCGCGATGAGATCCTCGAAGTTTGAAGGTTTTAAGCGTTTGTTTAAATCCTGCATACCGGAGGACTCTATCTGGAACATGCCAACAGTCTCGCCTGTTTGAACCACATCATAAACTTTTTTGTCATTTTCATCTATGAGATGCCAGTCGATATCTTTGTCATATCTTCTTTTTATCAGCTTTATAGCATTGTCAATTACATCGAGAGTTTTCAGTCCCAAGAAGTCAAACTTTATGAGATCGACATCTTCGAGGAAGTTCAGTGAATACTGTGTTATAAAAGTTGTCTCACCTGATGGTTTATAGATAGGAGTTTTTTTCCAAAGTTCCTCGTTTGAGATAACAACGCCGGCTGCATGCATCCCTGAGTTTCTCTTGAGTCCTTCAAGCTTTTTAGCAAACTCCCAAACTCTTGCAGAATTCGGATCACTCGCTATGAGCTCTTGAAGTTTCGGCTCTTTTTGAAAAGCACCCTCTTTAAACTCCCCATTTTTTGTTTTACCGTTGAGTGTGATGCCAAGCTCATCGGGAACAAGTTTTGCCATTTTGTCTGCCTGACTCAGAGGCATGTCCAAAACTCTGGCAACGTCACGGATAACCCCTTTTGCAAGAAGTGAACCAAAAGTGACTATTTGCGCTACCTGATTTCGTCCGTATTTTTGCACAACATAGTCTATAACTTCGCCGCGTCGTGCCTGCATGAAGTCCATATCGATATCGGGCATACTTACACGTTCAGGATTTAAAAAACGCTCAAAAAGCAAATCATACTTCATAGGGTCAATGTCGGTGATGTCGAGAGAAAAAGCAACCAAACTCCCCGCTGCCGAACCACGCCCTGGACCAACAGCCACACCGATTCTTTTTGCCTCTTTCACAAAATCCCAGACTATCATCATGTAACCCGGAAATTTCATGGAGTTTATAACATCCATCTCAAACTCAAGTCTGTCTCTGTACTCCTGATGACGCTCCGGTGGAACTATCTTGAGTCTGTTCTCTAAACCTTCACGGCACTTTACGATGAAATATTCTGCATCATTTTTATCAGCCGCACTGAACCATTTCTTTTTCTCATCTTCACTGGCATCTTTAGATATAGGCGTATCATCGGCATAGTTGATATTTAAACCTTCAGCTGTTGCATACTCTTTTGTAAATTTGAAGTTAGGTGGTGTTGGGGTTTTAACGATAGGACTGTAATCTTCACATTTATCTACAATCTCCTGAGTGTGCGTTATAGCTTCAGGAATATCTGCAAAAAGTCGAGCCATCTGTGCTGGACTTTTGATGTAGAACTCATGCACTGAATGGCGCATACGGTTTGGGTCATCATAGAGTTTGTTCATCCCTATACACATAAACGCTTCATGGTATTGAGCATCGCCGGGGTAAGTGTAGTGCGTGTCATTTGTCGCTACGACTTTTATCTCTGTTTCTTTGGCGATTTTTAAAATCTGTTCATCGATGTTGAGCTGGTCACCAATCCCATGACGCATAAGTTCAAGGTAAAAATCATCACCGAATATCTCTTTATATTCAAGAGCGACTTGTTTTGCCGCTTCATACCCAAGTGCACCGTTTTTAAGATTTCTCTCACTAAGGTTAAGATGCCAGTTCACTTCACCCTGCAAACATGCAGAAGAGCAGATAATCCCTTCAGAATGCTCACGAAGCTCTTGTTTGTTGATGCGGGGAAAGTAGTAAAATCCGTCTATAAAAGCCTTGGAAGAAAGGTACATGAGGTTCTCATAGCCTTTTTTATTTTTTGCATACAGACAAACATGAAACCTCTGTCTTGTAGTTTTATCATCGAGAGTAGCGCCATTATGGATATACCCTTCCATCCCGATAATAGGCTTGAGTCCTGCTTCTTTCATCTGCTTATAAAAATCGATAGCACCAAACATATTTCCATGGTCAGTCATGGCGACACTTGTCATCCCAAGCTCTTTCACACGGCTTACAAGGTTACTTAATTTGTTCGCACCGTCAAGCAGTGAGTATTCAGTATGAAGATGTAAATGTGTGAAGGGTTGTACGCTCATGGGTAATACCTTTAGAAGTTTGGTTTGTAAGGATAATATTATAGTAAAAACGGCTTAATGTGAAGTAATTTTTTTAATGTGATTTTGATCTGGCCATTTTATAAAAAAGTTTTTGTGTTGAGAGTTCTTTAGGTATTTGAGTGTCATTGATTATATTTTCACTTAAAATTTTTGCCAGATAAGGACCAAATACAAAACCTCTTGAACCAAGTGCGTTTATGACATAGAGGTTTGGATAATAAAGAAGAGAGTTTATTGGGATTTTTGTACCATTCTTTATGGATGGATATATTTGTAAAGATTTTTCATAGTCTACAATCTTGCCGATAACAGGAAAGTAGCTTTTGATAGACGCTCTGGCACCTTTATATACTTTTACTACTTCTAAATTTTCCAGCTCAATCAACTCATCTGCCTGATTTAAAAGAGTTTTTATCTGTACTTCTTCGCTATTTACATAAAAAGCACACTTGTCACATGTCGTTAAACACTCCATTTTTGAACTATCATGTCTTTCCTGCGTTGCTCCGATGGATACCGTACCATCTTGTTTATTTGTTGAGACAGAGATGGATTTATGGATATTACAAGGGATATTCGTTGTTGTTTTTACATCAACTCTAAGTCCAAAAATTGGAGATATTTGCATATAAGGAATCTCTACTAAGGAGTTGCTTACTCCTTGGGCTAAAATGATGTTTTTTGCTTTTATATCTTCTAGTATGTAAAATCCATTTTCAAAAGTCAACTCTCTTACATCTCGAGTGTAAAAATCACATCCTTCGAGTAATTTATTACAAATTTTCAAAGGATCTAAGACAGCTGCATTCTCATAAAAATAGCCATCTATCTCTCTAAAATTTTTTGATATATTTTGCAGTTTTTCGGCATCGAAATAATCATACGCTACAGCATTGTTTTTTAGTTTTTCTTGCTTGAAGTTATCAGCTGCAACTCGAAGAACACCTTTTTTGTCAAGTGCCTCAGGGAGTAATTTTTGATAAAAATCCATTGAAAAGTCGAGAGCGTCATTGACAAAAGTATTGTAAGGATTTTGCTTACCAGGAAGAGGTGACAGGAATGCTCCTGCCGCTCCACTAGCTCCTGCGGCTATGCCTTCTCTATCCATAACAGCCACTTTTTTACCATTTTGTTGTAAAAAATGAGCTATGCTGCACCCTGCACTTCCAGCTCCAATTATTAAAAAATCATACATTTTCACTTCCCTTAAAACTTCTTAAACATAGAGATTCATTCACATGGATGTAATTAGGAGCACTCCAATTGCACCAAATGCAAATACTAATATTACTATTGGTATTCTAACCGTCCTTAATAAAAAGAAGCCTATGATTACTAAGGACATTTCTACAGGCGTGGAAACGGCACTGGTAAATATAGGGTTGTACAGGGCAGAGAGTAATAGACCAACCACAGCTGCATTAATACCCCAGACTGCACCCGCTATTTTTGGTTTTGCTACAAGTGATTCCCATGTTCCTTGTAAACCTAGAAGAAGTAAAAAGCCTGGTAAAAATATAGCTACCGTTGCCAATACGGAACCTAAAAGCTGATTGTCCGGCGATAAATCCGCTCCCAAAAAAGCAGCTACTGAAAACATTGGTCCCGGCACAGCTTGGGCACTGGCATACCCTAATAAAAAGCGATCAGTAGAGATGGAATCTCCTAATGTTTGTTGCAAAAGGGGTAAAACAACATGACCACCGCCAAAGACCAGACTTCCAGATTGATAAAAATCAGAGAACAGTTCTAGCCATGGTGACATAGCTGCTAGAAAAGGCAAACCGAAAAAAAAGATAAAGAACACTATAAGAGGCAGTTTCTTAAATCGTATTTTGGCTAGATTATTATGGAGATTTGGTTTAGTATATAGGATGCCTACAATAGCTGCCATCACTAAAACGCTCATCTGAGTCCATAAGCTTGGCATAAACAGTAAAGCAGCAGAGGTAAACACAGCGATTGCAATCGAGATTCTTTCTTTGCAAAATGATTTAAACATGCTGAGTACAGCATCAGCAACAACAACGACAGCCAGCAGTTTTAATCCATGAACAATACCTGCGAATACGCTGGAATACTGCTCACTATTGGTGGTGGCAAGAAAATAGAGTAAGAGGAATGATGGTAATGTAAAACCTACAAATGCGGCTATCCCTCCAAAAATACCTGCACGACGAACTCCAATGGCAAATCCAATTTGGCTTGATCCCGGACCTGGTAAAAATTGACTCATGGATATTAGTCTTGCATATGCTTGAGAATCTATCCATTGAAGCTTTTGTACAAAAGTTTTTTGGAAATATCCGATGTGTGCAGCAGGTCCACCGAAACTAATAAAGCCCAATCCTAAAAATCTCCAAAATACTTCCCATATCTTATTGAACATCATATTTTCCTATTTTGTAAGTAGAGAAATACTACTCATATTGTGCTTAAATATACAAAACTACACCCTTTGTAAAGAATGGCACTAACTTAAGCAATAATATTACATTTAAAGTAAAAAATCTAATCCTGAGTATAAAATATATAGGCAACCGATGCGCCGGCATATGTGGCGTCATGTGTTTGAACGAGTGGCGAATCTTTAAATACGGCATTGTTAATACTAAAGTGAGAGATAAACGCTCCAGCCCACCAGTTGTTTTTTCGGTAGGTCATCCCTATTCTGTTTCTGATACCGCTAAATCCTCCCTTTGCCTTGTATGCCGGTCTACTCGGAGTTGCATATTTTTCTTCTACTTCATAATAATAACTATTGTAATTTTCATCGGCTATCATAACGCCGCTTCTAAATGAAAAAGAAAACTCACTATAATCCAGTGAGTACTTTAGCTGAGGATTTGAGACTAACCCTCGATATTTAAGGTTGGTAAAATCGGTAGATAAAACAGCACGGATAGGAAACTCAAACTCGAGCGTACTGACACCCTTTTGAAAAATCTTATATATGAGCTGCAAACCGACTTCACCTGTCAAGTCTAAGTCTGGCATCCCTTCTCTGGTTCCGTTTTGTTCACTGTTTGCCGGAAGAGAACCGCTGACACTCAAATCAAGCCTTAATCCGTCTACGCCAAAAAGCTTTCCGCTTAATCCATTCTCATCAATACGAAAATAATCTCCTCTGTATCGTATATATGGCAATGGAACTGTTATGATTTGTGTTGTTTTAGAGCCGATATAATTTGGATAATACAATGAACCCACGCCGAGACCTAACTCTAATTTATAATCTTTTGCAAAAAGTGAAGTGTAAGTAAGTAGAAGTAAAAATAAAACTATTCTGAGCATTTGAGAGTCTCCTTGAAGAAAGTATTTTATCTTAATTTTATTACAAAAAATAAGTACCTTGACACTTCGATATATAAAATAATATACTACGATACTAATAAAGGATTGAGTTACATGAACCAAATCAAAGCCACCATTACAAATATCAAAAAACACCAAAACATCTCAGCTTTGAGCTTTGATGCTCTTGGGTTTCATATGAGTATGGTCGCGTTGGAGTTAAATGAAAAACTGCAGGTCGGTACACATGTAACGATAAAAGCTAAGGCTACAAATATCTCTTTGGCAAAAGAAATAAAAAATCAGATAAGTATCTCTAACCAGCTTCATGGTGAAGTTTATGAAATTGACAATGGAGTGATTCTTTGCAGTGTGAAAATCAAGATAAAAGATACAATTTTAGAGAGTATAATCACACAAAATTCTGCTTCAAAAATGGATATAAAAGTTGGCGATAAAATCATCGCACTCATAAAAGCAACTGACATTTCGGTAGCGCAAATAGTAGGAGAAAACGGATGAACGGACTTGATTTAGAGCCATTTTACCTCTCTTTTAAACTCGCCGGCATTACAACTTTTATACTCTTTTTCATAGCTCTTCCTCTGAGTTGGTGGCTGAGTCAGACAAAGAGCCGTTTTAAGCCATTTATAGAAGCTGTTGTATCACTTCCGATAGTTTTACCGCCTTCGGTCATAGGTTTTTACATACTCTTTGCACTCTCTCAGAACTCACCTATCGGTGCTTTTTTTGAAGAGACTTTTGGGATAAAAATGGTTTTTAATTTTACAGGGCTTGTTATTGCGAGCTGTTTTTACTCTTTTCCTTTTATGGTTCAACCGCTTCAAGGCGGTTTTGAATCTTTAAATAAAAACATGCTTGAAGCGGCTTACATTGCAGGTAAAAGTAAACTTACCACACTCTTACATGTGGCGCTTCCAAACATAAAACCGGCACTTTTGACTGCGACTATCATCACCTTTGCACATACGGTCGGAGAGTTCGGTGTTGTTTTAATGGTCGGCGGTTCAATCCCCGGAGAGACAAAAGTGGCTTCTGTCGCTATTTATGAAGCAGTTGAAGTGATGGACTACGCCAATGCCCACATCTACAGTGCCATTATGCTTCTTATCAGCTTTTCAGTCCTACTTGGCGTTTATCTTTTTAACCATCACTATACCCGTAAAGCGGGGATAATAGTATGATTGAGATTGCAATCAAAAAACAGCTACATGGAACTCAAGCAGAGATGACTCTAGACATACATGTAAACATAAAAAAAGGTGAGTTTATAGCGGTTGCAGGAGAAAGTGGAAGCGGTAAAACAACACTTTTAAGAATCTTGGCGGGTCTTGAAAAAGCTGATGGCAAGATAGATGTTTTTGGAAAAACATGGCTTGATACGAAGATAAACAAAGCTCCGCAAGAGAGAGAAATCGGTTTTGTGTTTCAAGACTATGCCCTCTTTCCAAATATGAGCGTTGA
>ERZ891376.433-NODE-433-length-10981-cov-4.844408_pt1 | contig 10981 bp, 8 predicted proteins | sample MGYA00520906_ERZ891376 | MGnify/ENA primary metagenome ERZ891376 (study PRJEB32303, sample SAMEA104408695) | aquatic metagenome | biome: Brackish water; feature: Chemocline; material: water | place: Baltic Sea | collected 2014-10-18T08:59:00 | depth 139 m ...
TCCTTCTCTTTCTCTTTTTCCTGGCAGAAAGCTGAAGTCGTTAATCCGATTGTGATAATCCCGATCAGAAGAAGAAGTAGGTTTTTTTTCATGTGATGTTGGGTTGGTTTCTGTATTTCTTTTTTTTCGTATTTCGTATTTCCTACATTCTCACCCCTAAATCCCCTGAAGGGGACTTACTCCGCTCTGCGGGATTTCCTCCCCTTCAAGGGGAGGATTAAGGAGGGGTCATCCCGAAGGGAGGAAGTCCCCTTCAGGGGATTTAGGGGATTTAGGGGTTACCGCGAAGCGATTTAAGTCCCCTTTAGGGGATTTAGGGGTGGGTATTATCCCCTTCTCAGTTATAAACCCGGTAATATATTTCGCCGGCGTCACATCAAAAGCCGGATTCAGAGCATGGGAGCCGGGTGAGCAGACAAGGATCCGGTGCATCACCCCGGCGGCATCAGGGCCCTCCTGGTAAAGAACCTCCTCTTCGTCCCGCTCCTCGATCACGATCCCGCTTCCCGAGGCACACTCAGGATCGAACGTGCTGGTAGGTGCCGCGATATAAAAGGGAATTCCATATTCACGGGCCACGATCGCTTTCTCCAGCGTACCAATCTTATTAGCCGTATCACCGTTAGCTGCGATCCGGTCGGCGCCCGTGATAACCATGTCGATCTTTCCCTGTGCCATCAGCGATGCTCCGGCATTGTCGGGAATGATTAAATGCGGTACCCCCTCCTGGAAGAGTTCCCAGGCAGTGAGACGGGCGCCCTGGCTTCGGGGCCTGGTTTCATCAGCATAGACAAAGACCCTCTTTCCCGACTTGTGCGCCATATAAACAGGGGAGAGGGCGGTGCCGAAATCGACAAAAGCAAGCCAGCCGGCATTGCAGTGGGTAAGGATCCTGGCTCCATCCTTTATAAGTGTGTTCCCGTATTCGCCAATCTGTTTTGAATCAGCCGCATCACGGTCTGCCACCTTGCGGGCCTCTGCCAATGCCTCTTCCGGAGACCGCATCCCGGCGTTAAAAACCAGTTCGGCAGCGTAAAAGAGATTGCTGGCGGTAGGGCGGGTAGCTTCAATTTCGACCCGGGCTTTCCGGATATATTCCATATAGGCATCCTGGTGAGGATTGTTATGGGTATCCGTGAAGTTGGTGTCAGGAGGAGACCCGGAAGTTCCTGAGGTTTCGGTCATTGCAGCATTGCAGGCTAATGCCATTGCAAAACCGGCCATTGCCCCGATAGCGCCGGCACCCCGGATCTGCATCTCGCGAATGGCAACACAGCAATCCTGGTATGTATGAGCCCTGTTGACAATGAATGAAAATGGCAACTGGTTCTGCTCAATATAGAGCACGGTGTTGCCCTCCATCCACACTGTTCTGTAATCCGTTCCGTTAACCTTCACTAGGAATAATAAAAAAGGGGATGTAAATCTAACAAAATTTACAACCCCCGAAAAATCAAACGGAAAAATTACTTGATTTTAAAGACCATCCCGATCTGGGCATAGGTTACGTTAAAGCCCAGTTCGGCATTTACGCCGAGGAATTCAGTAAAGAAGTAAGAAGCGCCCACAAAAGGTCCTCCGCCAAATCCGACAGTTGGAGGCTCGTCAATCACCTGTCCAGTGTAAGTGGCAGGAAGATTGTATGAGAAGATCGTGAAACGTGGTCCTGCAGCAACGCCGCCGTAGGTATCCAGCCCCTGTACATTCCAGCCATAATGATACGCTCCCCTTGCCGCAACAACCAGTTCGGTATAATTGTATTTATAGGTTGTGCCTGGACCATACCGACTGTCGGTTTGAGTATAGGAATAAAATGTGCCACCTATCTCGCCACCAAGCGTGATAACTCCGGGCCCGACTTCCCACATGCCTACCTCAACGGCAATCTGGCCGGCCGGAAGAAATCCTCTTCCATAAGCTCCCTGCCAGTTTGTGCCGGGACCAAATCCGAAGTTGATGAACCATGTCCCTTTCGTCATAGGGTCCATCAGGCCCTGCGCTCCGGCAAAGGTGCTGGTTCCACCAATGAGCAGGCAGACAATAAACATTGTTGCAATGATCTTTTTCATGTTATAAAATTTTGAATCCAAGACTTACAACCCAAACGCTGTTTTTGGAGTTTATTGTGGCATTTTCAATCTCTTTGATCATGTTATTCAACCCGATCTGATACCGGACATCCAGGGTAAAGAATAGCACGTCGAGCCCTGCTCCCAACTGAACCGCCCAGTTTATGCTGTTGATATCTGCATTTTCAATGGGTCCCAGGACGCCTCCAGCATCTTTGACGGATTTGTTAACAACGAATGATGCCAATGGTCCGGCCAGTATGCGGAGGTTTACAGCCTTTGTATTGAGAAGTTTGAATCCTACTAACAAAGGAAGGTCAAGTGAACCAATGCTGACTTTTTGCTGCCAGTCGGTTGTGTTGCTCTCGAAAACACCTCCCTGGGTGGAGTAATATAACTCCGGCTGTAAATAAAACTTCTTCCCGATCCGCACAAATACACCGATCTGAAATCCGGATTTGAAATTAGAGGTTATAGTATCGAGATCTGTAGAGAATTTGGATGCATTGTAACCGACTTTCGGCCCAACGGTAAACTGGCCAAACACGATGGCTGACGATAGAAGAAGAAGGGAGAGAATGATATACTTTTTCATCATATGAAAGGTTGGTGATCATACAAAATTAATACAATTACACCCCTGTTAAACGGATAACACAGGAAGTTATTCACAACGGAATGAGTGTTTCTTTTCTACCCTCAGGAGATCAGGTCAAAACCTGTATAGGGAATCAATGCATCGGGGATTTTGATCCCTTCAGATGTCTGGTTGTTTTCGAGAATGGCTGCCACGATTCGGGGCAGGGCAAGGGCGCTGCCGTTCAGGGTATGGGCCGGATGCATCTTTCCGGTTTCATCCTTGATGCGAAGCTTCATCCGGTTTGCCTGGAACGATTCAAAATTAGAGACAGAGCTAACCTCCAGCCACCGTTTCTGGGCAGCAGAAAAAACTTCAAAATCATAGGTCATGGCCGATGTGAAGCTAATATCACCTCCGCACAATTTCACAATCCGGAACGGGAGCTCAAGTTTTCGAAGCAACCCGGTCACATATTCCCGCATCTCTTCCAGAGTTGGATAGGATTGCTCCGGTTCGGTGATCTGGACGATCTCCACCTTATCAAACTGATGCAGGCGGTTTAGTCCGCGAACATCCTTGCCGTACGATCCTGCCTCCCGCCTGAAACAGGCCGAGTAGGCCACATGTTTAACAGGCAGATCCCGGGGTTTCAGAATGACATCCCGGTAGAGATTTGTCACAGGAACTTCAGCTGTTGGAATCAGGTAGAGATCATCTTCCGGAATGTAATACATCTGACCGTCTTTATCGGGAAGCTGCCCTGTCCCAAATCCGGATTCTGCATTGATCAGGTAGGGTGGCTGGATCTCCGTATAACCGGCATCCGCTGCCTGGTCAATAAAAAAATTGATAAGGGCACGTTGCAGGCGGGCACCCTTTCCCTGGTAGACAGGGAATCCGGCCCCGGTAATCTTGTTTCCCAGGGCAAAATCAATGATCCGGTATTGCTGAACAAGATCCCAATGGGCAAGCGCTGCACTTCCCAGATCAGGAATTTTTCCCTCTTCAAACACAATCTCGTTATCTTCGGCGGAGGTTCCCATGGGAACCGAGGGGTGAGGCAGATTGGGAAGCAGTACCAAAAGCTCTTCCATCTCTCTCCTGGCTTGATCCATCGTTGCTTCTGCCTCTTTTGACTGTGTCTTCAGGTCGCTTGTTTGCTCCCTGAGTTGATTAGCTTCTGTGGCTTTTCCACTTTTGAAGAGCACACCGATCTCTTTTGCAAGAGCGTTACTCCGGGCATTCAGCGCATCCATTTGTTGCTGGGACTCCCTGCGTACATCATCGAGGTGGATGATTTTATCAATGAGTTCCGTCGCATCCACCTGTTTGATTTTCAACCGGGTGATGATTTCTGCCCGCTGTTCACGGATATCCTGAAGTAAAAGCATGGTCTGTTAATTTTCCCAACAAAAGTAATGATAAAAAAAAACCCGGACAGTATCTGCCCGGGCCAACATATATGTCAACAAGTAATTACTCGGTAATAGACTCTAGCGGAAGCACGGAAACATAAGAACGGTTTTGCTGCTTTCTCTTAAATGTTACGATTCCGTCAACCAGGGCAAAAAGCGTATGATCTTTCCCCATTCCTACATTCAGGTCAGGATTGTGAACGGTGCCGCGCTGACGGATGATGATATTGCCTGCCCGGGCAAACTGGCCGCCAAAGATTTTCACTCCCAACCGTTTGCTTTGGGATTCGCGACCGTTACTTGAACTTCCTGCTCCTTTTTTGTGTGCCATAATGCAATGTTTTTAGGATTCGGTTTTAGGCTCTTCCTCTTGTACCTTATCTTCAACTTTAACTTTTTTTGCTTTCGGTGCAGCTTTAGGCCCAATCTTTTCAATCTGGATTTTGGTGAAATCCTGCCTGTGGCCAGTCGCTTTCTGGTAGCCTTTTCTCCTCTTTTTCTTAAATACGATCACCTTATCACCCCTTGCATGCTCGAGAACTTTAGCGGTAACCGTTGTCCCTTCAACAAAAGGTTGTCCAACACTTATCTTGCCGCTATCATCAACCAGTAATACATCGCTGAATTCCAATTTTTCCTCCGGCTCACTATCAAGCCGGTGAACGAAGATTTGATCGTCCTTTTGAACCTTAAATTGCTGTCCGGCTATTTCAACTATTGCATACATCATTTGTCAGATTGAGATTCAATTTTGGGAGTGCAAAGATATGAAAAATTTTTATCACCCAAATGAAACCTAAAAAAAAGGAGTAATTTTCTTACATTTGCAACGATATATTGCAACGAACCCTCTTCCAATAAACACTGCCTGATGAAACCCGGTTCGATCGGCTTGCTGTCAATCCTGTTCCTGTTTCTCCTGGCGAAGCCATTCGATCTGTCTGCCAGGGGAGCAACTCCTGCATCCGCTCCGGCCATCCTGTCCGGAACGATAACCAATGCCGTTTCAGGAGCGCCTGTCATCGGGGCCAGAGTATCTGTAGACAATAAAATAGTATGGTCTGTTGCCGGAGGGTACTATTCCATGCAGATCGAACTTCTTGGAACATATCCTGTACAATCCCTGAAGCCGGGTTTTGACACCTATACCTCTTCTCCTGTTCTCTTTCAGTCAGGCGTATCTGTAACGTTGAATATTTCCATGTGGGAGAACCTCAATCCCCCGTCGATGGTTACTTCATCTCTCGATACAGCGTCGCAAACTGTCAACGTCAACTGGAGCCTTCCGAAAGGGGATTACGAACTGCTTTATGACGATGGCATCCAGGAGGGTTTTACGGTTTGGGCATTTCAGGGGAACATGAACGCTGTGAGGTTCACTCCTGTAGCTTCTCCGGTCACTGTCAATGGAGGGGCCATTCACATGGGAGAGCTTACCGACTATCCGGCAGGAAGCAACCCCCTGGTACCGTTCCAGGTGGCTGTTTATGATGCTACCGGGAACCTGGGGATGCCCGGAAACCAGATTGCCGGACCATTTGATGTCATCCCTGCGAAATTTGGCTGGAATGAATTTACCTTTCCTACCTCTGTAGCACTTCCCGGCGGAGATTACTACCTGGTGATGATCCAGGGTGGGAACGCCCCCAACGCAGCAGGAATAGCTATCGACAATACCGCTACACAGCTTCGGAGTGTTGCACGGTTCTTCACCGGGGGAGCTCCGTGGGTTCCGGCAGCAGGAAATTTTATGATGAGGTCACGGCTGAATGGTCCGGGCGGACCGGTAGATGCCGATACCCTTTCCGAAAGCCTCATTCAATACCAGGTCTGGCGGTTGCGGCAAGGGGAGGAGCAAAACCCATTGGCATGGATCGACCTCGGCACGGTCACCGATCTTTTTTATGCTGACCAGAGTTGGATCACACTTCCCTGTGGTCCTTACCGGTGGACTATAAAGGCGCACTATTCAGGAAACCGTCTGTCACCTGCAAAATTCTCCAATATCCTTGGTAAATGCTGGACCGTTGCGGTAACAGTGGATGTAGAACTGAGCTGTGAATCAGCCAGTAAAGAAGGAGCTTTTATCCAGCTTAAAAACCTGGTCTATCCCGACACGGCCTATACCTTCACGGTCGACACAAGTGGACACCACACCTTCCCCCGTGTTTGGAAAGGATCCTATGAACTGTCGGTGAAAAAATTTGGCTACGTGGACTATGCAAATACGGTGTCACTGGTATGTGACTCCACGTTACCCGCATTTCTCTTCCAGAAGAAACCTCCCCCTACAAATCTCCAGGTGGATGCGAAATCCCTTGTGGCACAATGGCAGGTTCCCACATATACACAACCGCTTTTTACAGAGATGTGGAACAGCGGATCATTCCAGGCGCAAGGCTGGACGGTTCAGGGGGGAAGTAACTGGATTGTCTCTTCTGTTACCGGAAATCCGGCCCCCTCAGCGATGTTCTCATGGTCGCCTCAGGTTTTGAATTATGAGCAGACGTTGACAAGTAAAACGCTTTCCGGCTTACACTCTCCGTTACTTACCTGTTCATACGATATCCTGCTGGACAATTTTGGCACGACTTCCGTGAACCAGATGGCTGTAGAGATATGGGATGGATCCTCCTGGACGATGATAAAGAACTACTCCAATGCTGCCGGGAGTTTCCCCTGGATCACTGACCAGCTGGATGTTTCTGCCTATAGCGACATGGATTTCAAGATCAGGTTCCGTGCTTACGGAGATGACTCATATGATATCAACGGATGGAATATTGACAACATTTCCTTCATCGCATCCGAGACGAATGCAGGCCTGGTAAACTGCATCCTGGGTTACAACTTTTATGTCGACAATATTTTAAGCGGTTTTACCCCCGATATCAAATACATCATCCCAGGGAACCAGGTACAATACGGTCAAAGTTACGATGCATGTGTTCTTGCTGTTTACGGAAGCGGGTATTCAACAAGAGCCTGCACACAGTTTACTTCAGAATTTCTCTATCCACCAAGGAATCTGACAGCTACCCCTGTCGAAAACACTGTTTTTCTGGAATGGCTGAAGCCAAAGATCCCTAACTCATCTGTCCCGCCCGGTATTATCGGATACAACATTTACAGGAACTCTGCACTGCTATTTACTATTAACGATCCGGATAAATTATCCTACTATGATTTTAACCTGGAACCCGGAACCTACAATTATGAGGTCTCGGCCAGGTATGATCTGACGGCTTATGGATTTCCCGGACTGTTTGACGAATCCATGAGAGCTGGTCCCGTTACGCTGGCTTTGAACTATGGCCGTGAGCTGCCCTTTTTCGAGACCTGGGAGCATGCCTCTTTTGCTTACAATGACTGGCGGTTTGAACCCGGCCAGGGAAACTGGATCATCGATGTTACCGAGGGAGCCCCTTCACCATCAGCAAGGTTTAATTGGGAACCAATCCGGATCAACTACTCCTTTAGTATGGAGAGCCCTGTTTTGGATGCCACCCCGTTTGAATGTGCCAGAATCTGGCTTGATTTTGACCTGAAAGTAGAGGACAGGTTCGGAACCGGCCTGGAGAAATTGAGCGTGGAGATATTCTACAACAATATCTGGCACAAAATGACGGAGTATCTCAATGGCGGATCCATTGACTGGCAGTCTAAACAGATCGATATTTCAGCTGTGATCGGACAGTCTTTCCGGATTCGATTCCGGGCAGAAGGAGGGAACTCATCCGATATACTTGGTTGGTTTGTGGATAATATCCACATATATCCTGTTTGTTACCCCGCACAAAACCTGGAAGGTGAGGTACTCGGCATCAACGTGTTGCTTGTGTGGAGTCCACCCAACTGCGAAGGAACCGGCGGTCATCTGGATGAAGGATTTGAAGGTGTTGTTTTCCACCTCCCGGATGGGACCGGGTGATCCTCAATACTGCCGAAACCTGGGAACACACCTCTTCAACTTCACCTCTGGGTGCACATTCGGGAAACTATTCTGCCGGAGTACATTGGGATTACACGCATCAGGACGAATGGTTAATAGCAAGGGATATCTTAGTCACCGGCAACCTCATCTTCTGGAGCCATGCATTCCAGGGCTCTATTTACAACGACCATTATTATGTCAAGATCTCCCCCGATGAAGGTACTACGTGGGATGTGGTTCTGGACATGAGCGCCCTGCCACCCTATCCCGGCTTCAACGGGTACAATTTATGGGAGACTCCTTATGAGATAGACATGACCCTCTTTCTGGGGCAAACAGTTGATATCGCCTGGCAGGCCGTGGATGGTGACGGGCAGGGACTCTGGTACTCCTGGGCAATCGACGACTGTTCTATCGGCACAGATGCAATACTTCTCCCAACCTACGATATTTTTCGCCGGACAGGGACAATGGGTGATTTTACCCGGGTCAATCCGGTTCCGCATTCCGACACCTCATACCTGGATGAGGAGCTTATTCCAATGGAATATCAGTATTTTGTGATCGCTGCTTCTCCATCCTGTCTGCAAACAGAATCGTCCGACACCATCACGGTCGACGTGATCACCACCATCGATAAGTCCGGTGTCCCCGGCGAATTAAGGATCTACCCGAACCCGGTCTCAAACCAATTATGTATAGAGTCTCAAACCCCCATACTGTCAGTTATGCTGATCAATTCCCAGGGGAAAACCGTGTTTCAGCAGGAAATTTCACCTCATACAAGGTGTGAAATTGAAACTGCCTGGCTTGAAAATGGTCTTTATCTCTTAAGGCTGTACACACAACATGAGGCAACCTCATCTAAAGTCATCATTTTACATTAACCAGGTATCCACGGGACGCGCTGTTATACAGAGAGGTATGAGTTAGAAAGCGTATGAGGATAATTACGTAATAACTTTATTTTTTGGTTGTAAAATAATGTCGTATTTTTATATCCGGATATATTAGTTATATCCAGCAATTCATCTTTTCTTTAACCAACAAAATACATATTCTTATGAAACAATTTTTTCTAAACTTCAGCAGCAAGAGAAGAATGGTTTTTCTTCTTTTCATGCTTGCAGGAATCGGATTGTTTGCACAGAATGTACCTGAACTCATCTACTACAAATTTGATGGTACAGGCTCTTCTGTTGCGAACGATGCCTCTTTACCTGTCGGGAATAATCCTGCTCCTATCCTCGGAGTTCTCTCCCAGGGTGGAACCGGTCAGTTTGGAGGTGCACTCCAAAGTACTGGAGGGACTTCATCCGCGAACTATGTTAACTCGGGCTGGCCCGTGAACCTCACAAATCCTGCCGGATTTACCATTTCACTCTGGATGAACAACATGCCTTCCAACACAACACTCTATTATCTTTTCGGGGATAATACGGCGACTTCATTCAGGAGTTTCATCGGAGGTGTAGCTGGCGCAGGCAACATCATCATCCGGGGTGGCGGGCTGACCGACCTCATTGTTTCCGGAATTTCCGGTGGTCCGCATGTGGTGCATTTTGTATGGAACGGCACACAAATCCTGGGCTACAAAGACGGTGTTCAGGTAAGTTCAGTGAATGATGCTTCCATAGACGTAACCGGTACCACCGGCCCGTTCAAGGTAGGTGGATACTCTACCAGTACCGGGATGCCTGCAGGTTCCATGATTGATGAGTTCCGGGTTTACGACCGGGCTTTGGATGCCACTGAGATTGCTGCTACATGGAATAATCCCCTGCCACTGGGATTTGGCGTAATCGCCGGTACGGTGACCAGTGCATTAACCGGGTTGCCTATCTCAGGTGCCCTGGTTACCACAGGAACTGCCAGTACCAATACAAATGCCTCGGGACAATATACATTGCCCGGGATCAATATGGGAACACATAACGTTACGGTTCAGGCTGCAGGTTACCTGACACAAATCCAGTCGTGTGTGGTTAACATCAATCAGACTACAATCCTCGATTTTTCCATGGCACAGGCTGCTACGATTACCGGGATGGTCTTTAACGCCGATAGCGGTGATCCCATCATTGGCGCCAAAGTTACCGTTGGTACAGCTATGACATACTCTATCATCGGTGGTTTATATTCCGTTGGAGATGTCCTTCCGGGAACTGTCACAATCATTGCCGGGAAAGCGGGATTTGATGATGCATCGGTTTCCGCTACGGTAACTTCTGGCCAGATTTACGTACAGGATATCCCCCTGCTGCGTACTGCCAATCCTCCGGGACCGCTGATGGCCGTCCTGAATTCCGGTCAGACAGCAGTAGATCTGAGCTGGACAGCCCCTGCCGGGTTGTACGAGATCATCTACGATGATGGCACCCAGGATAACTATACTGTATGGGCTTTAGGCGGCAACCAGAATGCTGTCAAATTTACCGCGGTAAGCTATCCTGTCGACATCATTGCCTGCAAGGTCAACATCGGAACTGCAGCCAACTATCCAGGCGGAATGCCCACGGCACCCTTCCAGATGGTTATTTATGATGCATCAGGTCCTGGTGGCGTACCGGGCGTTCCGATCAGCGATTCTATTGATGTCATGCCTTTGGGTTATGGCTGGGTTGATTTTAACTTCAGTACCCCTGTAGCCATTCAAAGTGGTAATTTCTACCTGGTGATGGTCCAGGGCGGGAATAATCCCGATGCTTTCGGGATTGCAATCGACGAGACCTCCCCTCAGCTGCGCTCCTATGCACGCTTTGTAACAGGCGGAGCCCCCTGGATCCCGGCTAACGGGAACTTTATGATGCGTGTAATTGCACAGGGCCTTGGAGGCCCGTTGAACCTGGATGCCAGCGGTACCGGAGAGCAGATCACGGCGTCAGCAGTTCCTGGCGCTATCTATGAGCATACACCCGGAACCATTACAGGAATCGAAGGTAATGCGCAGTATGCACCATTGGCAGGTGATATCAACTACCAG
>ERZ891376.435-NODE-435-length-10974-cov-6.078212_pt1 | contig 10974 bp, 5 predicted proteins | sample MGYA00520906_ERZ891376 | MGnify/ENA primary metagenome ERZ891376 (study PRJEB32303, sample SAMEA104408695) | aquatic metagenome | biome: Brackish water; feature: Chemocline; material: water | place: Baltic Sea | collected 2014-10-18T08:59:00 | depth 139 m ...
GGGAGCCATGGCTGTGGCAGTCATTTTCGGTCTGGCCGTGGCCACCCTGCTGACTTTGCTGGTGGTGCCGGTCCTCTGCTCCCTTTTAAACAGCGTTCAGGAACGATTCGGGGGCAGCCGGGCCTGACCTGTTGATGCGTTCTCGGATTTATTCTTTAATGCTCATCTTGATGATCTTGACCGGTTCCACCGGAACATCACCCATCATGCCCTTTTTGGCGGTTTTGACACCTGAGATGGTATCTACCACGTCCATCCCCTTGACCACCTTGCCGAAGACGGTGTAGCCCCACTCTTGAGCGGTTTTGCTTTTGTGGTTCAGAAAACTATTGCTTTTGGTGTTGATGAAAAACTGATCCGTGGCACTGTGGGGATCCGGCGTACGCGCCATGGCCACTGTGCCCCGCTTGTTTTTCAGGCCGTTATCCGCTTCATTTTGAACGGGCATTTCCGTGGTTTGTCTCTTCATATCCGGAGAGAAGCCCCCCCCCTGGATCATAAAATCCGGAATCACCCGGTGAAAGATGGTTCCGTCATAGTGCCCCCATCGCACGTATTGGAGAAAATTTTTAACGGTCTCGGGCGCTTCATCGGGGAAAACTTCCAAAACAATGGTCCCTTTGGATGTCTCCATGATCACCTGAGGGTTGTCCGACAGGCCGCCGAAGGCTGTCAGGGGGCAGCACAATGCAAAAAACAATGCCAGAATTACGCCAAATCTCATGTTTGAACCTCCTCATTTTAGACTCTAATTTTCTCAAAAAAAATGTTTTTGATACAATACTATCCCCATATACACAATCAGCCACGATTTTGAAAAGGATAATTTGGAGATGTCTTTTCTTTGTTTCAGGTTCCTCACTAATGGGTACTATTTTTTGTTTTTTTACCATATACGCTTGTGATTTTTTCTCAGCAGTTGTAATTATTGAGGGTGACTGAAAATGAGATTCATTTTCCTGCACCCTGACAACTGCAACCTCGAAAGACAAAGCGTAATGGATAATAAAATTAAATCGGAAGCGCTGGAAGTCAATTTAGAAGAAACGCGAAAGATTAAAGTTCATGTCCCAAAACCATATCTTGAATTCATCAATCTGTCCTCATCCCACTTTGGTATCCATGAGCGGGCGCTCAGGTGTATGACTGAATACCACCACCCCTATGCCAACCATGGTTTTGTGGTGGCGGAGCTCAGGAAAATTGTCCTGAATGATTTCTGGTTTTATGGGGAACTGGAAAAATCGGATGAAGCATTCCGGATAATGATTGAGAGTCTGGGTGGACTTCTATTGTCCGGCATTGACGAGAAACTCAAGGAAACCATTGTCAGGACCCTCGTGGAATTTATTGATCGCCTGTCGGATTTTCCAGAAAAGCATAAGAATATTGTTGAAGCTTGTGTGGGTCTTCTGGAAGAAACCCTGGTGGAAAACCGCGACATTTATATCTGCTGTTCCGCTTTTTTTAAGAAACATCTCGGTAAAAGTGCACATCTTGATAATTTCAAAGAGGAAATATTTCATTTAACCAGGGAAGTTTTTAAAGTAAATATTAATTTCTGGCAGGGAACCACAAAAATTGAACAGTGGTACCGCGAAAATAAAAATATTTTCCACCGGGATTACACAACGGTCATTGCGCAACTCGGAAATGAATATTTTGCGGATCTTCAACATAAGCTCAAGAGGTCAGATACTTTTGATGCCTTAATTGAAAATGTTCCTTCTTATGGTGATATCGCCAACAACTTTAGACAATTAAGCGATAGTTTCGATAAATTTATTGAAAAATTCTATTATACTTTCTATCTCCTCTATCTTCCGGGAATGTCCGGCCTGAAAGATCGTTTGATCCGTGACATCAATTTCCTGCTGGCAAGGGTGGTGGGGGAGATCCATTTGGACGAGATATTCGGGTTCCTGGATAAAATTTTTGATATGTTCAGGGTCTTTCGGAGGGATCATACCTCTCCCATCCTCAACTGTATCGCCACCCTCGGAAAGAAGATCATTGATGTTGACGATTCGGAGGACAAATTCCGGGTCAATTATTTTGAAAAAAAACTGATTGATTTCGGATTCGAGTTTCCCGGTATCGTTTATGTGGATAAAGACTGGAAAACCCATGTTAATAGAAACCATCTGAAAAATATCAGGGTCTGGCTGGAGATATTAAAATACGGGTCCTCCATTCCGGAGAAACTTCTATCTGCTTTAATCGTAAATTTGCGCCTGGGCGGGGTCTATATCTCCGACACGGATCTTTTTCAGCGGGACATCACCCATATCCTGAATTCCAATATTTCACCGTTTTACAAGAAGGTAAAGCAGCTCTCCTTTATTTTTCCGGTATATTTCAATGAAATCGGCGCTGAAGGGGAAATCCGCCATGTGACCACGTCCATGGATGAATTGTCCCATCGAAATGACCGGCTGATTCATTTCTTGAGGAAACAGGTCCACATTGAGGGGAACAACACCCTCATAGATATGACCCGGAGAATATTCAATTTCTGGTACCACGGGGATTTGGAAGCGCTTAAAAAGGGATTCCCCAGGGACGTGTATGATGCCATAGATTTAAAAGGGAGATGGTTTGTCCCCATTCACGCCCTGGTCAAGGACCTTTGCGAGAAACAAGACTGTGATCCTGCAAAATTCCTGAATATGCCCCAAACGGACCTGGAACGGGTGCTGGCATCGGTTCCGGAAGTCAATGAGATTGATGGAAAAAGATTATTGTATATCTGCCGTCTATATGCCTTGCTGCGGGAGAAATATTCTTTCGATACCGTCAATGTTGTTTCAATCCTTGAGCGTTACAGTGTCCTAGGGAAAGATGATATATCCGATTTTAAGCGCTGTGTGGAAGAGAATGATCATTCAGGGGCACTTGAGAAGGTGTTCCTGTTTATGGGAAGCCTCAAACAGATAATTCTTGACCCTGAAATCAGTGAAGCATGGGAAAATATCTACTATAAACGCCATGTGGCATTTGGAATTCCTTCCATGTATGGTGTTTATCGCGAAACAAAATTTGAGGCCATGGGGCTCATTTTCAGGCTTGAAAGGGTCGCCGCAAATTTAATGGACAGCATCATCGGCCAAATCAATCTGGACTACATTTCAGCCACAACGCTCCATCGCATCCACAAGGTGCTTGGATATTTCAAAGACGGCATGGAACTGGATGGCATCAGCAATGAGGGGTTTAACAGCAACCTTCAGATGTTTCGATACAGCCTCACCTCTTCCACCTTCAGCCTGGGACAATATACCAACATTTTTGAGTTCATGTCGGAACGGATTCGAGAAATCATCAACGAATATTTCATGCGATCTTACGAATACCCCTTGAATGTGATTGTGCCCCAGCTTTTCATGAAAGATCCGAACCTGTCAGGGGAAGAAAAAAACAGAATCCTCTTGCAGAAAAACGAAGAGTTTAATCGGGAAATGATCTCCAACTGTTTCCTCCTGCAGAAATTCGATGGCTTTATTGCCAGCATTTTAAAAACACTTCACAACATGGTGGACAACTTCAGCCCGGATATTATCAACAGTATAATGCGGTACAATCCCGATTTGATTTTAAGCCCTTTCAACGAAAAATCGCCCAAAATGGACAACAAAGTATTTGTGGGTGAAAAGGGATATTTTTTGAAAAAACTTTTCGAGGCCGGTATTCCCGTGCCGCCGGCCTTTGTTTTGACCACCGAGGTGTTTCGTGAACGCCATGCCATCTACAAGCACCCGAAGTTGAAAGCTGAGTTGGACAAAAAAATCGGGCTTCAAATCAGAAAACTGGGAAAGCTGTGTGGCAAGGAATTCGGAAATCCCCAAAACCCACTTCTCTTGTCCGTAAGGTCAGGTGCTGCCGTTTCCATGCCCGGTGCCATGGTGACGTTTGTCAATGTGGGGATGAATGACGAGATCACCGAACAACTGAGCCGGGAACCCGGGTTCGGGTGGGCTGCATGGGATTCCTACCGCCGCCTCCTGCAAAACTGGGGAATGGCCCACGATATTCAGAGGGATGTTTTTGACAAGGTCATTTCCGACCATAAAAAGAAACATGGGGTTAAATACAAAACAGGCCTGAGTGTGGCGCACATGAAAGAGCTGGCTTTCGCTTATAAAGAGGTGCTTCGGAAGAATGGCCAAGCGTTTGAGCAGAATCCCTTACGTCAATTGGAAAACGCCATTTCCATCGTCTTTGACTCCTGGTCATATGAGAAGGCGAAAGTTTATCGTGAGTACTTAAGAGTCTCGGAAGATTGGGGGACTTCGGTGATTGTTCAGCAGATGGTTTTCGGTAATCGCAACCAGACGTCGGGTTCGGGGGTTGTTTTTACCCATAACCCCACGCGCGGCAGGCCCGGTGTTCATCTTTACGGAGATTTCAACTTAAGCAGCCAGGGGGAAGATATCGTTTCCGGGTTGGTTCATTCATTGCCCGTGGGTAAGACCCAGCGAAAGCAGCTGAAACTGGAGGGTACGTCACTACAGGAAGCCTTTCCCGGCATTTACAAAAGAATACACGCCCTTGCCAGGGATTTGCTTGAAAATCTTGGATTTGCTCACCAGGAAATTGAATTCACTTTTGAATCCGAAAAGCCTGAAGATCTGTATATCCTTCAGGTTCGGAACCAGAATATCCGGTGTGACACCCATCTTGAAGTATTTGAAGGCAAAAAGGAAGATATGGCCCTTGTGGGCAGGGGTATCGGCATCGGAGGCGGTGCGCTGAGCGGAATTCTGGCATTCGGAGATGATGATCTGGCGCTTTTTGCCGAAAAATATCCGGAGAAAAAAACCATTCTGGTGAGGCCCGATACGGTGCCGGACGATATCGGCATGATTTTCAAGTGCGACGGCCTTTTGACGGCCAGGGGGGGCGTTACGAGCCATGCAGCGGTGACGGCAACCAAAATCGGAAAAATCTGTATCGTCAATTGTGCGGATTTATTTGTAAACGAAGCCGAAAAGGAATGTACCATCGGTGGGAACCTTTTTAAAGTGGGCGATGACATTTCCATCGACGGTCATCGCGGAAATATCTATCGGGGTAGTTACCCCATCAAGACGACCGAAATTGTTTTTAACACGCGGGATAAATATTCATCTGATGCATGTGAAGGAGATTTCTAATGTTTGATAATCAGAATCTTTTGGGAATTAATGGCTTGGGCCGAATTGCGAAGTTAACCTTGTGGGAACACCTCCGGGTAAAACATTTTGATGGAATCGTTGTAAATATCGGGCGGGAAGTGGGGACCGGGCTTGATGCGGTGGCCCACTTCATTGAAAGGGATTCCACCTACGGTACCCTTGAGCGGTTTTTGTATGGGTACTCGGAAAATGCTTTTGACATCAAAATTCCAGACCCGGAAAAAGGGCTCATTGAAATTGACGGGATGCCGGTTACCATCCTCCGGTCAGCCCGGGACCCCAAAGATATCAACTGGCGTCAATATGGGGTGCGGTTGGTGATAGACTGCACGGGAGCTCACAAAGATCCGACCGTGCTTTCAGGAAGCGGAAAACCGAGCGTTCGGGGACACCTTGCTGCCGGAGCTGAGAAGGTGATTATCAGCGCTCCCACCAAAATCGCCGACAAAGCCGGTAAAATGCCCGATGACTGCGGCATGTTTATTTATGGTATCAACCACCTTGATTTTGACCCCCAAAGGCACCATGTGATTTCCGCTGCCAGCTGTACCACGACCGGTTTGAGCCACATGATGAAACCTTTGCTTGAAAACAGCGAAACCAACAAGATCCTGACGGCGTCCATGTCGACCATCCATGCGGCTACGAATACACAGAGCATCCTGGATTCATCTCCCACGAAAGGCGCTGAGGATCTCAGGAAGAACCGTTCTATTTTCAACAATATTATCCTGACATCCACCGGTGCGGCCAAGGCCCTGGAGCAGGTCCTGCCCGAAGTCCAGCAGTTCGGCTTCATGGCGGATTCGGTTCGGGTTCCCACCAATACGGCATCTTTGATCGTCTTGAATGTCACCTTTTCATCACCCATGAATGATTCCGGCGGACCGGTGGTGAATCGCGCTTTCCTGAACAATATTTATAAAGAAGCCGCCGGCGGTTCTCAGAAAGGGTTGCTCGTTTTCAGCGAAAAACAGAATGTTTCAGCCGACATCATCGGTTTTCAGGCATCTGTGGTCCTGGAAGGTCACGATACGCATACCCGTACGGGTTTTCTGGACATTCCATCAGAGATGTTGACCCAGTGCGGGGTGAAGGAAGCCTATGATGTGAGACTGCCGGTGACCCACGCGAAGATTTTTGGGTGGTACGACAACGAATATGGCAGCTATGTGTACAGTCTGGGCAAGCTGACGGTCTATATCGACAAGCATATGTAGCAGCACCGGGAGGGAAAAAATAAAATATGCCTGAATCAAATCCCATCAATAACCGCATGAAGAATCTGGAACAACATTTAAAAGAAGAAAACCCCGTACTGGTGGATGTGGTCAGAAGTTTCAGAGAACTTGATCTGGTGAGCCGTCAAATGGGTTTTTTTTCCAAAGAAGAATCCCATGCCTTCAGTGTGCCCTGGTGGCCTCTCATATCGGTGTTAGGTGTTTATTCCTCGGGAAAATCGACTTTTATCAACCGTTATCTGGACTATAACTTGCAGGATACGGGCAACCAGGCGGTCGATAACAAATTCACGGTGATTTGTTTCAGCGAAGAAGACAAGATTCGCCAACTCCCCGGGCTGGCCCTGGATGCGGATCCGCGATTCCCCCTGTATAAAATCACCAAAGCCATTGATGAGGCAACCCCCGGAGAGGGGCGGCGGGTGGACGCTTACCTGCAATTGAAGACATGTCCCAGTGAAAAACTTCGGGGGAAAATTATTATTGATTCACCCGGATTTGATGCCGATGCGCAGCGAACGGCGACCCTTAGGATAACCAGCCATATTCTAGATCTATCGGATCTTGTGCTGGTTTTTTTTGATGCCCGCCATCCGGAATCAGGCTCCATGAGCGATACCCTTGAAACCCTCGTTAAGGGGACTATCCACAGAAACGATTCCAATAAATTCCTCTATATCCTCAACCAGATCGATATGACGGCACGTGAAGACAATCCTGAGCAGGTGTTTGCCGCTTGGCAACGGGCTCTGGCCCAGAAAGGCATGACGGCCGGGCGGTGCTACACCATTTATGATACGGAAGCCGGTATGCCCATCCTGGACGAGGGATTGCGAGAGCGATTTTTGCGAAAACGGGATGAGGATGTCGCTAGAATCCAGGAACGAATTGAGGAGGTCCGCGTGGCAAGGGCATACCGTATCGTGGGTATGCTGGGACAGCGGGCCAGTGTGCTGGAAACGGAAGCCTTGCCCCGTGTTCAGGCATTCCTTGAAAACTGGCGCCGCCGGGTGTGTTGGTTGAACACTGTTTTTTTCGGGCTTTTTCTGGCTTGCTTTCTGACGGTTACCCTTTGGGCGGGCTACTGGAATGGGTTTTCCCTCCAGCTACCCTACATGAAAACCGTAATGGCCAACCCCTGGGGAAAATGGACGCTTATGGCGCTTTTGGGGGTGTTGGTGGTTTATATCCATATGCGCGTTCGCCGTTTGGCCGGGAAGCAGGCAGCCCGAAAAATACTGGCGGGAATGAATGAAAAGAATGGTCACGAGAACTATATTCGTGCCTTTACAAAAAACACCTGCTGGTGGCGCACTGTTTTCAGGCGTAATCCTGCCGGCTGGGGCCGTCGGAATATGCGCCGCCTGGCGAAGTTGGCATCGGATGCCAATGGATATGTTCAGAAGCTCAATGACGTCTATGCCAACCCTGCCGGGAAAACGCCGGAAAAGACGGAACCCGCTGAAATGTCGCATGGTGGTTCGGAGGTGTGTACCGAGGTTGCGGTCGAACCCCTGAAAACTAGTTAAATTTTGATATTGCTATTCCCACTTATGGGAGTTGACACCCTTAATCAGGCCGGGCGGGGGTATGCTGAATGTCCGGTCGGTAAGGCCGGGTTAGGGTGTGTAGGGCAGAATGCTTCTTTTTCTTTCCTTAAATCAACAATAAGCCTCTCCAATTGTTGCTCATCTTCCCGAATACTTGCCAGAATATCTTGTACATCCAATATCTTTTCCATTATGGCCCCTCTCTTAATATGGATTATTGATATATGCAAGAATTGTGCGGGAAATTCAAAAATTTTTGAGGAGTTATGAAATTATTTAATATATCAGATTGTTATGTCCCATTCAGCTGCGGTAGAGGGTCCAATGGGGAAAAATAATCAGTTTTTCATGTAGGTAAATTTTGACACATGTGTTGTTTTAGTGCATCATCCGGTCTGATTTTTAATAATTAGCCTTTCACAGTTTAAAGTGTAATTGAATATAATATGAAGATGAAACAAGACATGGAAACAATCTATCTGCTGGATGGGAGTTCATATATTCACCGGGCTTATCACGCCATCAGGAATCTGCAAAATGCAAAAGGGTTTCCCACCAATGCGATTTTCGGGTTCACAAAGATGATCCTCAAGCTCCTTTCGGATAAAAAACCTGATCGTTTGGCCATTGTTTTTGATGCGAAAGGCCCCACATTCAGGCATGAAATCTACGAGGATTATAAAGCCAACCGACCTCCCATGCCCCAGGACATGGTGGTGCAGCTTCCCTTCATCTGGAGCGTGGTGAAAAATCTCGGAATCACCATGCTGCAAGAGTCGGGTTACGAAGCGGATGACATCATTGGAACGCTGGCGCGGGTGGGTGAGGCGGAAGGGTTTGATGTGGTGGTGATCTCCGGTGACAAGGATTTCAGACAATTGATTCGACCGCGCGTTTCCATGTGGGACACCATGAAGGACAAAATCACCGACTATGATTCCCTGAAGGAGGCCTATGGGTTTGAGCCGGAAAAATTTATCGATGTCATGGGACTTTCGGGCGACAGCTCGGACAACATCCCCGGCGTTCGTGGTGTGGGGGAAAAGACGGCGGTGGCGCTGGTGCAGGAATTCGGATCACTTATTGGGGTTTTTGAGCGGCTGGATGAGATCAAGAAAAAAAAGTTGAAGGAAACCTTAGGTGTCTCACGGGATGTGGCGCTTTTGAGCCGGAAGTTAGTCACCATTGATTGTTTTGTTCCCGTCCCCACGGATCTCGAAAAACTGAAGGTGGGGGAACCGTCCAGGGAGGCACTGGCTGATATTTTCAAAGAATTGGAATTCAGGGATTTATGGGACCGTTTTGCACCCCGGGAGGAAGCGGTACCCACGGAATATGAACTGTGTCTGAATATGGGGGACGTGAAAATTCTTGCCGACAATATCAGGTCGGTGGGACTGCTCGCCATCGATACGGAAACCACCGGCACGGATCCCATGCAGGCCGGTCTGGTGGGTATCTCTTTTTGTTTGAAGGAAGGAAAAGGGGTTTATCTTCCCCTAGCGCACCATTATCTGGGGGTTCCGGAACAGGTCCCCTGGAAAGATGCACGGGATGTTTTAAGGGAAGTTTTGGAAGATGAAACCATTTTGAAGGTGGGACAGAACATCAAATATGATGCCTGCGTGTTAAAGCGGCATGGGATAACGCTTAAAGGCATTTCATTTGACACCATGATTGCCTCCTATGTGATTGATCCCGGTTTACGGCAACACAACCTGGATGCCCTTTCACAGCGCTACCTGAACCATAAGATGATCGCCTATCATGATGTGGTGGGAAAGGGGAAGAATGACCGTGGTTTTGCGGTGGTATCGCTGGAAAAAGCCTGTGAATATTCCTGTGAAGACGCGGATATGACCCTGCGATTGAAAAAGATTCTGGCGGAAAAAATCAGGGGTGAAAAAAACGAGGCGCTTTTTAAAGATCTGGAAATGAAACTTCTGCCCGTGCTCCTGGATATGGAGATGACGGGTATCAAAATTGATACGGCGCTTTTTAAGGCAATGTCCACCGAATTTGCCACGGAGATGAAAGCGGTTGAAAAAGCGATCCAGGCTGAGGCCGGCATGGATTTCAACCTGAATTCTCCGCAGCAGCTGGGCAACGTGTTGTTTGAAGTCCTGAAACTTCCAGGCGGAAAGAAAACCGCCAAAACCAAACGGTATTCTACGGATGTCAAGGTTCTTAAAAAGCTCTCCGAATCCCATGAAATTGCAAGGAAAGTGCTTCGTTTCAGGTCTCTGACCAAACTGAAATCCACCTACCTGGATGCTTTGGTCAGAATGGTGAATCCGCAAACCGGGAGGGTGCATACATCCTTCAACCAGACGGTTGCCGCCACGGGTCGGTTGAGCAGCAGCAATCCCAACCTGCAGAATATTCCCATCCGGGGTGAAGCGGGAAGAAATATCCGAAAAGGGTTTGTGGCCGACGAAGGGAAGGTTCTGGTGGCGGCGGACTACAGTCAGATTGAACTGCGGGTGTTTGCCCATTATTCTGAAGATCCTGCATTTATGGCGGCGTTTGAAGAGGACCAGGATATCCATACCCGGACCGCCCGTGAGGTATTGGGGAATGAAACGGGGGAGGTTACATCGGGAATGCGGCGCATTGCCAAGGCCATCAACTTCGGTATTATCTATGGCATGGGGTCTCAAAAACTCGGTGAAGAGCTGGGGATTTCCACCCGGGTGGCCAGAGACTACATTGATGCCTACTATGATCGATACAGGGGTGTAAAACGATTTAAGGAAAAGGCCATTGAAACCGCGATTAAAAAGGGTTATGTTACCACCCTTTTTAATCGCAGGCGCTACCTGCCGGATATCTCTCACAACAACAGCAGAATCCGATCGGAAGCGGAGCGGATGGCGGTCAACACCCCCATTCAGGGAACGGCGGCGGATTTAATTAAAAAGGCCATGATTCAGATTCACAACCGCCTGGCAGAAGAGCGTTTCCAGTCGAAGATGCTTTTGCAGGTGCATGATGAACTGGTCCTGGAGG
>ERZ891376.438-NODE-438-length-10942-cov-5.437035_pt1 | contig 10942 bp, 9 predicted proteins | sample MGYA00520906_ERZ891376 | MGnify/ENA primary metagenome ERZ891376 (study PRJEB32303, sample SAMEA104408695) | aquatic metagenome | biome: Brackish water; feature: Chemocline; material: water | place: Baltic Sea | collected 2014-10-18T08:59:00 | depth 139 m ...
GATCGGCGGTCGCAAGGAACCAGTCCCTTTCGCCGCCCTGCCCTGAAAGCGCTCCGACCAGTTCGACCATCGACCAGCCGACTCCGGTCATCGGGGCCCGGGCGGCCCGGGCGTCGAGCAGGATCTTCGGCCGAGCGGACTTCATACCGGGTCCCCCCCGGTATCCGTGCGCGGTAGGAACGCAAGCAATGCCCCCAGCGAGACCCAGATATGGGGAAGCTGATACTGGGAAAACGTCAGCAACTGACCCCACACGCCCACAACGGCCACAGCCGCCGCTACAATCAGCCACCGTCCTGTTTCGCAGACGCAATCGGAAGCGGCAGGAGACAACGCAGACCAGACCCTGCGAGCCAGGGTCCCGAAGCCGACCAAGAAGACAGTGAAGCCAAGAATGCCGGTCTCGCAGAGAATTTTCAGGGGAACATTGTTCACTACGGGCCAGTCGAACTGTGCCTGGAGCCCTTTGGCATCCACCAATGCATAATAGTGATAACCGAACTGGCCCCAGCCGATGCCCACCACCGGGCTGGCCAGAAACGCGCGCCAAGCCGCCTGCATGGAGTAGAGACGGGTCAAGTTCGACCAGTCTTCCCAGATGAGCGACTGGCGCAGGCGGGCCACCAACAAGCCGAGGGCTTCGGGGCCGGCCAGAAGAGCCAGAATTATCCCCCCACCGATCAGTACGCCGGCACTGACGCCCAAGCTCCTGCGAGAGAAGCGGACTCCCATACGTCCGGCCAGCAGCAATGCCGCCACGATGGCCACCCCGCCGGCCAGCCAAGCGCCTCTCGACCATGTGGCGGCCAACAATCCGAGGGCCGCGACAACCAGCACTAACCAGCGGCGGCGCTGGAGGGCGGCGATGCACAGGAAAGGCAGGACCAGCAAGAGGTAATTCCCGAGGTAGAGAGGCTCGCACGCCGTCCCCCGGACGCGGGGAATCCCTGTGAATCCGTGCCCCAAATAGAGTTCTTCGGATCCTGAAAGAATTGCGGGGTTCGAAGTGAACACGGTCTCGAGACTGTGGAACCAGCCGAGCGGATGCTGGAAATCCACGACTTGGATCATGCCATACAGCAACTGGAATACCATGCCTGCGGACAGCGCGATCAACGCCGGACCATGAAGAGACGGACGCCTGAGCCGTTCGGCTGTGAGCAGGGTGATGACCGCCATCACCAGCCACTGCAGGATCTGACGGGCGAACCTACCCCAGACCAGCGCAGAATCCACGCCGGACCCGGCCACACGGATTCCAAGGGCCGAAACCAGCAGGGCGAGCAGTGCCCAGGACCAGATCCCGCGCCAAGGACGTATAAAACGGCTCCTCCCCCCCTGGTCACAAATCAGGGCCGCGGCCGAGACCGCAAAGGCGGCGACCGCCGGCTGGAGGCCCGTCCCGATGTCATGCCCAGTTGCTGTCCGGATCACACCGAAACCGATCCAGGGCAGAGTGAAAAGCCCGACGAGGAATGCGCCGTCTCCCAAATTTCGGATGGCGTTGCGGTTGCTCATTGGCTGGAAATACTCCGGCGGGTGTGACGAATCATCACCGCGGTCAACAGCAGAAGACCGATGAACATGAACATGCCGGCACGCGGATCGATCTCTTTGTCGGGGGATTGCAGGACGGTCCGGCCGTCGACCGTTTCGACTCTGACATCGCCGTCCACGATCAGGATAATGCGGTCGGCGACGAATGTCAGCGCCGCGCGGCCTTCGGCGTCACGTGGGCCCAGGGTTCGCAGGCCCTGGGTCGTGTCGATGCCGAAACTCTCATCATCGAGGGCCAACAACGCAGGAGCACCCGCCGGCCTGATCACGACGCCCCAATCCCAAGTCGCGATGATGCCGCCCTGGTCGTCCAGGTCCTCGGTCAGGACCTCGTGATCGGGAACCGAGACTTCGATGGTCGAAGACGCGTCTGCCCGGGTACATGGCAGGACAGCGAGGAAGAAAAGGATCAAGAGTGATGCGCGCATGGACGCATCCTACTGCGGAGGTTGCGGGCGGGCCAGTGAAAACAGGCCCGCCCACGATCGTCTAATGGGTCGCGAGGTAGCGGTCCAGCTCCCACTGGTGAACCTGGGAGATGTATTCGGACCACACGCCTTCCTTGTGCGCGATGAAGTGCTCGATGATGTGACTGCCGATGGCGTCGCACAGCTCCTTGTCCCGGCGCAGGAATATCAATGCTTCGCCGAGATTTGCCGGCAGTTGGGTGATTTTCAGACGGCTCTTCTCCCGCTGGCTCATGGTGAAGATGTTCTTGTTCACCGGAGGTCCCAATTCGAGCTTGTTGTCCACGCCGTCCATACCCGCCACCAGCATGGCGGCGAACGCGAGATACGGGTTGCAGCTCGGATCCGGGACACGGACCTCGACCCTGGTACCCACGCCTCTACGGGCCGGCACACGCGCCAGAGGGGAACGGTTGTGCTCCGACCAGGCAACGTTGATGGGCGCCTCGTAGCCGGGTACCAGACGCTTGTAGCTGTTCACAAGGGGATTGGTCAGCGCCACGAACGCCCGAGCATGCTTGAGGATGCCGGCGATATAGGAACGGGCGATGTCGCTCATCTCGTATTCACCGTTCGGATCGTAGAAGGCGTTCTCAAGCTTGTCGCCTTTGATACGGAACAGGGACTGGTGCACGTGCATACCCGAACCGTTTTCACCGTAGATGGGCTTGGGCATGAAGGTGGCGTGCAGGCCGTACTCCAGGGCGATCATCTTGACGATCATCTTGAAGGTCATGACGTAGTCGGCTGAAACCAGGGCGTCGGCGTACTTGAAGTCGATCTCATGCTGACCGGGGGCGACTTCGTGATGGGCAGCTTCGATTTCGAAGCCCATGGCCTCCAGGGCGTTCACGATATCCCGGCGACACTCCTCTCCCCTGTCAACGGGCAGCAGGTCGAAATAGCCTCCTGCGTCGTGAGTCCGGGTCGTCGGCTTACCTTGATCATCACGCTCGAAGAGAAAGAACTCAACTTCGGGTCCCGTGACGGGATGATAGCCCTTGTCCTTCAGACGCTTGATGACGCGCTTGAGGGTCAGCCGTGGGCAACCGTCAAAAGGTGTCCGGTCGGCGTTGTAGACATCACAAATCAGCCTGGCTTCACGCCCCTGAGGACCGTCGAAAGGAAACGGCACGTAGCTATCGAGATCGGGCACCAGGAGCATGTCCGATTCCTCGATCCGAGAGAAGCCCTCGATGGAGGACCCATCGAACATGATTTCGCCTTGCAACGCTTTGGCGAACTGCCGTTGGGGGACTTCCACATTCTTGCTATGGCCCTGAATGTCGGAGAACATCAAACGCAGGAATCGCACTTGATCCTCTTCCATCCTGGCAAGCAGGGCTTTCCGGACCTCGTCCGATGCAATAATGCCCTCGCTGAAGGGCCTTTCATAATTTCCATTGGAGATGCTCATGGGGCCACCTTTCCTTAGTGACGACTCTATTGTGCCATCCGTGCAGTATTCTCAAATCACGAATGTCAATTATACCCCATTTTCCAAATACTCGCCAACGATTATCTGCACTACGGGCGTTTTCTTCATTTCATCCCTGATCTTGATCTTTACGGATGCACAGTCCGGGCGCGCACGCTACAATCTCGAGGTCCAAACATGATCAGCCGGCACCGGAGGAGGGATCCATGTCCGAGTCGAAGATCAACGGAGTGAAACTGGCCGCCATGCAGGGACGCTGCTTCCTGCTCGACACCAACGTCCTTCTCCACGACGCCACCGTTCTGGAAGCCTTCGACGAACACCACATCATTTTGACAGTGGACGTTCTCGAAGAACTCGATCGCTTCAAACGCGAGAACGACGAGCGCGGACGCAACGCCAGGCACGTGATCCGCGCCATCGACGACCTGCGCGCCGCCGGTCATCTGCGCGAAGGTGTCCCTCTGCCCGCCGGGGGCATGCTCTTCGTTCTGGTCGACACCTACGTTGAACACTTGCCGAGAGGCATGGACGGTTCGATTCCTGACAACAGGATACTGGCCGCCGCCCTCTTCCTCATCGAGAACGGCATCGACGTCACCTTCATCACCAAGGACATCAACGCCCGTGTGAAGGGCGACGCCCTGGGCATCCGCTCCGAAGACCTCCTGCGCAGCACCGTCAACATCGACGAGCTGTACAACGGCTGGTCGGAGGTGGACTGCCAGGCAGCGGTCATCGACAGCTTTTATGAGATGGGGCATGTGGAGTATGAGGGCGACTGGCGGCCCAACGAGGGTATCCTCCTGCGCAACGAGACCAATCCCAAGCAGACAGCTCTCGGCATTTTCCGCCAGGATACCGGGCGCATCGAAAAACTGGTCCACGAGGATGCCCACCCCTGGGGCTTGCACGCCCTGAACCTGCAACAGCACTTCGCTCTTGAGCTGCTGCTCCGCGACGACATCCGCCTGGTGACCATGCTCGGCCAAGCCGGCACAGGCAAAACGCTGCTGGCCCTGGCCGCCGGGCTGCATAAGGTGGCCGACGAAAAGGTGTATCGGCGCATCATGGTCTCGCGTCCCATCATGCCCTTGGGTCGGGACATCGGGTATCTGCCCGGCACGAAGGAAGAAAAACTGGAGAGCTGGATGGAGCCCATCTTCGACAATCTCCAGTACCTGGTCGACCCTCAGCTCGAGCAGTCGTCGGAGAAAGTCGACTATCTGTTCGATTCCGGCATGATCGAGGTGGAGGCCGTGACCTACATCCGCGGCCGGAGTCTGCCGCTGCTGTTCATCATCATCGACGAGGCCCAGAATCTCACGCCCCACGAAGTCAAGACGGTGGTCAGCCGGGCCGGGCACGACACGAAGGTCGTGCTGACCGGCGACGCCTACCAGATCGACAACCCCTACCTCGATGCGGCGAGCAACGGCTTGACCTATGTGGTGGAGCGGTTCCAGCACGAGCCCATCTACGGCCATGTCACCCTGGCCAAGAGCGAACGGAGCGAACTGGCGAGCCTGGCCGCCAAGCTGCTCTGATCCGCTCCCGAGACAGCGAAGCCCCGGACCGTCGACGGTCCGGGGCTTCGTTGTCTCCACGCTGGTCACTCCGACGACAGAAACTGCCTGAGCTGTCCGAGGAGACAGGCGTTGGCCCGTTTCACAGCCTGAGGCAGGTAACGCTCCGCATAGACTTTGTCTCGTCGCGAAGCGATCGGCTCGCCCACACGGTCTGCTACCTCGCCGACACATGTCTTCTCCCAGACAACCTCTCCGGTCAGGTCCCGCATGGTGAGTGTGACGATCACTTCGGCATGCTGGTCCGCCGGCATGGGCATTGCGCCGTAGGCGACCACTCCGAATACGGCGGTCCGCTTGAGCCGACTGGAGGTATCGTCGCCGAGAGCGAATCCACCGATGGCGCCGATGAGGACCGGCAGGACGAAGGACATGCCGGGTCGATCGACGCGGCAGTGGAATGATTCGATTTCTGCCTCGAGGACGTAGGCGGCCTGGGACGGCAGCGGCGTCAGTTCGACAAGTCGGGTCTGGGTCAGATCACGAGCGAGGGCTGCACGGTAGAATTCCGCAACGGGCTGGGCCCAGGCGTCGTCGCCGGGATAGGTGATGCTCTTGAAGTGTCCCTGCCCGGTCCTCTGCTCTTGCGGACGATCATCGACGACGGCGCCGAGATGGACACGCACCATGTCCGTCCCCCCTTCGGGGTAGACATAGCGTTCGTCAGCATAGGGAAAGTCGACGGCCTCGCTGCCACAGCCGGACAATACCACGACCGCCGTTGCAACGAGGAGCAGTGCTGCCGTCATCAGGGTCCGGGGCAAGGCGCCGGATTCGATCATCATGACTCATCGTCCTTCCGTATTCGCATATCGGGCCACCGATAGAATCTACGGCGCGAGATGCCCGTTGGCCATGCCGAGGTGTCGAGCAGGCGTAGAGTCTCCTCGCCGGCTGTGATCAACCGACAGGCTCGGGTCTGCGGGCCAGGAAACGTACGATAGCGACGAGCGCCAAAACCCCCATGCTCAGGGAGAGCCAGGGATTCCACCCCCAGCCCGCCGGCAGATAGCCGCACCCGATGGCTACCAGGGACACTGCTGCTGCGTAGGGCAACTGAGTCCGCACATGATCGACATGATCAGCTCCCGAGGCCATGGACGAGAGGATCGTCGTATCGGAAATCGGCGAACAGTGATCACCGAAGACCGCCCCCGCCAGCACGGCGCTTGTCGACGCCAGCAAGATACTCTCGCAGACGGTGGCAGCCAGTCCCTCGTCGACTGGCAACACACTGGCCAACGGATACACGATGGGAATGAGGATGGCCATGGTGCCCCAAGATGTTCCGGTGGCGAAACTGACCGCCGAAGCCAGGAGGAACGACAAGACAGGCAGCAGGTGGCCCGAAACAACACCCTGAGCCCGTTCGACGAGCCATGGGCCCGTGCCGAGGTCCTCACAGACGGCGCCGAGAGCCCAGGCCAGCATCAGGATGACCATGGCGATGAGCATGGCCCGCGCCCCTTCGATCCAGGCATCGACGATACCGTTGATGTCCAGCCGGCGGGCGAAAAAGGTACCCACGCCGGCAATCAGGGAGCCTGCGATGGACGACCACATCAGCACTGCCAGACTGTCGGCTGCGTTCAGGACGGCGCGCAGATCGAAGTTCGTAACTCCCTGGGCGCTCAAGGCAGCCCGCCCGTTCCAGAACAGCCCTGCGATGGTCAACACGATCACTGCGGCAATGGGAATGACCGCCAGCCAGGCAGAGGCTGGTCCAGTGGCCGTCGACGGAGCCGTCATGGCTTCGGTAGCGCTCGCGGGGTTCGAACCGGGCCTCAGGACCTGCCCCGTGCGCAGGGCCCTCTCCTCGGCCTTGTACATCGCACCGAAATCCCGGCCTGTGGCCGCCACCAGGTAGACGAAGATCAGGGTCAGGGCCGGATAGAAATTGTAGGGCAGGGTGCGCAGGAAGAAAACATAGCCTGAACCTTCGGCCCCCATGCCGTCGATGGCGTCCTGGATCAGGCCTGCCTCGAACCCCACCCAAGTGGAGATCACGGCCATGGTCGCCACCGGAGCCGCCGTGCTGTCGACCAGCCAGGCTAGTTTTTCACGTGAGATACGCAGGCGGTCGGTCAGGGGCCGCATGGTGTTTCCGACCAGCAGAGTATTGGCGTAATCGTCGAAGAAGATGGCCGTGCCCATGGCCGCCGTCGCGACCTGTCCTCCGCGTCGGCCTCCCACTCGCGTCGAGAGGGCGGCCACGACACCGTCCGCCGCGCCGCTGCGTGAGAGGATACCCACCATCCCTCCCAGGGTCAGGGAGAACAGGATGATCGCGGCGTGGGAGCGGTCGGCCAGAGCATCGACGAGCAGCCCGTCGGCCAGATGCGTGAACGCTGTCAGCGGATGACCGTCGGCGAGGATCAAGGCCCCCACATAGACGCCCAGAAGCAGCGACAGCACGACCTGTCGTGCAGCGAGGGCCAGACTGATGGCAAGCAGCGGAGGAAGCAGGGAAAGCCAACCGTAGTCCATCGCATTCCTTTCGTGTCCCAGCGGCACGAGTCGATCAGAGAAGACCCTCGAACACCTGACCGAGCCTTGTCTTCAACACACCGTGAAGCGACTGCTCAGCTGCAAGGATATGACGACCGTCGAGCCAGGCGTCTGCGCCGCTCATATCGGTGACCAAGGCGCCTGCCTCGGCAGCCACCAGGGCACCTCCGGCCACGTCCCAGGGCTGAAGCGAATGTTCCCAGTAGCCGTCCAGGCGGCCGCCGCCGACGTGGCAAAGATCCAGCGCAGCGCTGCCGCCGCGGCGCACGCCGTGGCAGTTGTCCAGGAGCATGAGCTTGACGGCGTCACAGTTGCGGGCACAGACCTCGCCGCGCTCGTAGGGATATCCCGTGCCGAGCAAGGCGCTGGTCAGCGGGACCGGAGCGAGCTGCGGCAGCTCACGGGATTCACCGCGGAGCGGTCGTTCCAGGCGGGCTCCGCTCCCCCGCACTGCGGTCCAGAGTTCATCGAGGGCCGGCGCCGCCACGGCGGACATGACCGGGCCCGACGCATCGAGCCGGGCCACCGAAACGGCGTAGAACGGATGACCGTGCACATAATTCGTCGTGCCGTCGAGAGGATCGATGAGCCACTGGAAGCCGGAAACGCCAGGCCTGTCTGTTCCTTCCTCGGCAACCACCCGATCGTCGGGATAGGACCGGGCGATCTGGTCGACGAGGTAGGCTTCGACGCGACGGTCGAGGTCGGTGACCATGTCCGTGGACGACTTGTAGTCGATGGTACGGATCTCGGACCGCGCCTCTGTCAACATCCCGGCGGCAACCAGGACGATGCCGCGCAGCGCCATGAGGCCCATGTTGTCGCTCTGATCGTCCATCTTCGTCCAACCTCCTACTTCGGCGCATCATACGGGGCGGGCCGTGCAGCCACAACACCGGACCTGTGGAGGTTGACAATCCCCCGAATTGAGATAGCTTCACGGAGGAACAAGACGGCACCCGACCAAGGAGCGGACGATGGAAGAACGCATCAAGGAAGTTCTGGAGAAGGTCCGCCCGGCCCTGCAGGCCGACGGCGGCGACGTGGAGTTCATCGATTACAACGACGGCGTGGTCACCGTGCGCCTCAAGGGTGCCTGCGGCACCTGCCCCATGTCCATGATGACGCTCAAACACGGTATCGAAGCCCGGCTGAAGGACGAAATCCCCGAGATCAAGTCCGTAGAACCCCTGTAGCCGTCTTCTTCGCTGATACCCCGACGCGTCCACTTCAGTGGGCGCGTTCGCATATCCCCCTCAATAACCCAGGCTCTCCAAGCGACGGACCGTCGCCTCGCTCAACGGAGCATTGCGAGGTCGATCGGCGCCGAGCTGCCGTGCACGTTCATCCCAGGCGTTGAGCAGGCCACGGACATCACTCGCCAACGAGTCGCTGCCGGCCGGCGCTTCTGGCAAAGGGATCAGCGCCCCTGGATCAGCGGCGAGGTCGAACCAGACAGCTCCCCCGTCGGCTTGATCCTCGATCCGATAGTGCGGCCAAGACAGCCATGACTGCTGGTCGGAGCCGTAGAGCATGTTCTCGAGAACGCCGATCCGTGCCCCGGTTGCTGAATCAGAGCCGCCCCGGATCGACCAGAGGTCGTTGCGACCAGGCAGATCTTCCGGGGATCGCCATCCCATTTCCCTGCACAGGGTGGGTACGATGTCCACGATCGACACATCTCTGTCGATCCGACGGCCGGCCCCGCGGCCGTCGGGGAGCCGCACGATCAGCGGTACGGCGGCGACTTCAGGCAACAGACTGTGTCCGTGCTCGTAACCGCCGTGTTCGAAGAATTCCTCGCCGTGGTCCGCCACCACGATCACGACGGTGTTATCCAGACGTCCGCTTCTTCTCAGATAGTCCAGAAGCTCTCCGATCCAGGCGTCGGCATAGCGGACCTCGCGATCGTAGAGGGCCGTGACGCCGGCAAGGATTTCAGCAGAGGGCTCTGGGGTCATGGCACGCAACGCGTGCAGCCCCATGAAGCGGTTGCCGTCGAAAAGGTCCGAGTCCGGCAGCACTGGCTCGGTGTCATCGCCGGGCAGAGGACGCCAGCGATATGGCAGGTGCGGATCCATGAGGTGAAGCCAGAAGAAGACCGGCCGCTCGTCCCGATCGGCTGCGAACCAACGGAGGGACTTCCCCACCAGATGCTGCGCGTCGTCGGGCATCGCACTCGCGTTGACATAGCGCGTCGTTTCGCGGACCAGAACCGACCGCGCCGCCGGGGACAGTGGCTCCAGCACGATGGCGTGGTCGAACGTACCAAAACCCTTTTGGAAGCCATAATCGTAGCCAAGATAGGGATTGGAGGCGACGGCCACCGTGCGCCAACCTGCCCGCCAGGCGGTTTCGGCCAACGTCGGCGCAGATTCCGGCAGGCCTACGGTGCGGCTCAGGCCCAGCATTCGGGGCGTAAGGCCGGTGTGAATCGCGGCCATGTTCGGGAGGGTCCAGCTCGAGGTAGTCCAGGCGTTGGCGTAGAGAATGCCTTCGGCAGCGAGCGCGTCAAGATGGGGCGTGGGCGGTGCGGTCTCGGACAAGCAGGAGAGCCGGTCGCGCCTCAGTGTATCGACGGTGACCAGCAGCACGTCGTAACCTGAGGGAACCGACTCGTCACTGTCCAAGAGTTCCAGGTGCCCGACCTGCCTTTGACGGGCTTCATCGCGCCAATCAGGCCACAGCGCCGTGGCCACCACCACCACCACGATGGGCAGGAAGATGTTCCGCCGTGGATTAGCGACCAGACGGCCGGCAAACCGCGCCAGAGGAGCGGCCATCAGGAGAGTCGAGAGAAGCCAGACCAGGAGCTTGAGGGGCCACCCCGGTCCCACTGCCCCGGTCCACCAAGACCAGGCCTGGGTCTCCGCAATGAGATACCCGAAGTAGACGGCACAGATCAAGCCCAAGGCCGCGGCCACCGACCATCCGAAGAGCGAGCGCATGTGCCCCCCACGGACACGAATGATCGCAGCGACCGGAATCGCCACGGCCATGGCCACCCCAAGACCAAGCCAGCCGTAGAGGGTGAAGGCAGGCGCCAGTATTCTCAGAGTTCCGCTATCCAAACAGTCGCTCGGCGGGCCGAACCTGATCCACTGCACTCCTGCCTCGACGAGTCCGATCAGACCGGTCAGGACGAATGCCCAGAGGGCGGTGGCGACAACAGCCTGGAACCAGCGTTTCATGGGTGGGAAGCTCCTCTACTGTTGCGACAAAGGGACTCCGATGTTCTAGACGTTTTCCGGACAGCGGTCAATTCACGTCACGCACGGTGGGACAACGGCGGCGGTCCCCTTTTGGGGAACCGCCGCCGCTCTCGCAGACAGAAAACGCTCTAGTAGGCCATGAATTTGAAGGTATTGCTGGCCAATTGTGACAGG
>ERZ891376.441-NODE-441-length-10895-cov-5.315867_pt1 | contig 10895 bp, 3 predicted proteins | sample MGYA00520906_ERZ891376 | MGnify/ENA primary metagenome ERZ891376 (study PRJEB32303, sample SAMEA104408695) | aquatic metagenome | biome: Brackish water; feature: Chemocline; material: water | place: Baltic Sea | collected 2014-10-18T08:59:00 | depth 139 m ...
GGAAGCCGATATCCCAACTGCCCTGGAGACAGTTGAAGAGAGATGCCAGATGGCTTTTTCCGGTGTTCCCAATGAGACCCGGAAGTCGTTTGAGGATGGAACTACCATTTTCGAACGTGTACTCCCCGGTGCCGACCGCATGTACCCCGATACCGACACTGCACCGATTCCACTGGTCGATGCGGTGATTGATGAGATGGCAAAAAGACTGCCGGTGGTTACCTTCGACCGGATCACACAACTCCTCAGCTGGAACGTACCGGAAGATACGTTCACCTACATCCTGAAGAATAACCTGATGCCATTGATCGAAAAAGTCATGGACAATCTCGGCATCCCGGCGAAGTTTACTGCCAACCTGCTTGCCCATAAGCTGAACCATATGGAACGCCAACTTGGCCCTGTACCTGGTTTTGCAGCAGATAAGGTATATGAACTGCTTGCTTTCCTGAAATCGAAAAAAATGGATTTTGCTATCGCTAAGAAGATGTTATGGGTTGTTTACAGGCATCCTGAAATGGATTTTGAATCCGTGCTGACTGAAGTGAATTTCAAAGAGGCTTCACTGGAAGAAATTACAAAGATGATTCCTTCTCTGGTTAAAGAGTATCAGGAGATAAAAACATCAGCTAAGGATGGAGCCGGAGTTAGCTGGATCATGGGACAACTGAGAAAGAGTGCGCTTGGGAATGTTTCATTGAAGGAGTTGAGGGAGCTTATTTAACCCCTAACCCATTGTTAACCCCTAAATCCCCTGAAGGGGACTTGCTCCTCCCTCCGGGAGGAAAATTTCTGCGAAGCAGAGTAAGCCCCCTTTAGGGGGTTTGGGGGTAGGAAAAGATTACTGAAAATAAAATCGACAGAAATAAATTATGGCTGAAGACAATTTCCAGGGATATAAAGGACGGGCACTTGAAATAATGCAGAAGTTCAATGCCCGCGTGTGGGCGAAGGTAAAAGTAGATACGACACGCGGGGTATTTGAAGGAACCATTCTTCCCAGGGCGGAGAATACCGACGATATGCACATCGTCATGAAGTTCTTCACAGGCTACAACATCGGCGTGGATGTTGACACCATAACCGGTATCGAAGAGCTAGGCTACAAAAAGGCTAATTACAAGATCCCGGAAAAAGAGTTCCCATACTCCAAAGGGAAACCAAATGTCAAATTGCTCGGAACCGGGGGTACAATTGCATCCCGACTGGATTACCGGACAGGAGCTGTCATCCCCGCTTTTTCTCCGGGAGAGCTTTACGGAGCAGTGCCGGAGTTGGCCGATATCTGTAACCTTACCACAGAAAAACTCTTTGGCGTTTTCAGTGAGAATATGGGCCCTGAACAGTACAAAGAGCTGGCTATCGCTATTGGAGAGGAGATCAAAAAGGGAACTCAGGGAATTATCATCGGTCATGGTACTGATACCATGCACTACACCTCCGCTGCCCTCACATTCATGGTGCAGAACTCTCCAATCCCAATTGTTATTGTCGGTTCGCAGCGCTCTTCCGATCGTCCGAGTTCCGATGCTGCCCTCAACCTGATGCACGCCGCTACAGCCGCCGGACATGGCAACATTGCCGAAACGATGGTTTGCATGTTCGGTCCTACATCAGATGAATATGGTTTTCTGCACCGCGGAACCCGTGTACGAAAGATGCACTCTTCCTATCGATCCACCTTCCGTACAATTGGGGATACTCCATTGGCAACCGTCACCCGGGAGGGAGTCTTCCCAATCAAACAGGACTACAAACGCCGCCGCACCGACAGAGACGTAACGATTCTGCCATATTTTGAAGAGAAGGTTGGCATGATCTACTACTATACAAACATGCAGCCCGATATGATCGATTCGATGGTAGACAACGGCTACAAAGGGATCATCATCATCGGGACCGGACTGGGACACGTGAACAAACCACTCTACCCGGCAATAGTCAGGGCCGCCGAAAAGGGAGTTGCGGTTTACATGACCGTACAAACCTTATGGGGTTATGTCCATATGTTTGTTTACGACACCGGCCGCGACCTGATGGCCAAAGGGGTAATTCCGGCCGAAAACATGTTACCGGAAGTTGCCTATATCAAACTTGGCTGGGCTCTGGGGCAGACCAACGACCTGGCGAAGGTGAAGGAGATCATGCTCACCCCGATCAACGACGAGATTACTCTCCGAGAGCCTTATAACGGATACCTGATCTATCAGGGTGGTGTGCCGGAGGTGGAGGACTTCATCCGGAGATTCCACAAGTAAAGTCAGAGGTCAGAAGTCAGAAGTTAGAACTGGAAGTTCGAGGTTAGAAGTTCGAAGCAGACAGAATAAGTATGTCTTTTGGTCTTATGACTTTTTTCATAAGGTGATGCCCCACAAAAACCGCCACCCCCATCTTCCCTCTTCGGGAAGGTAAGCTCCCTGAATACCAAGCTCAAATGGAGCCCGGAAACGCAGAATGTGCATTTCAGATGTGAGCTCGAAGCCGGTGGATTGTAAAAAAGTGTCCGCCTGAGACTGCCAGCAGTGCGACCAGTCATAGAAGAGATTAAGCTTGAACCGTTTTATGTAGAGGACGGAGCCCAGGCTGGCATCGAGCCGGAGAAAAGGAAATTTATAGTTTATGGACAGAGAGGTCATTTCAGGCGTATAGATTGCTTCGGTGCCACGGGGTAAAGTGATCAGATTTGAAAACTGGTAGCCATAAACAAGGTTGTCCCATCGTTGCTGGTATCCTCCATAGATGCGGATGCCATGGTGACGAAATATCCCCGGGAAGTAAAGGTTCGATGATATTCCGAAAACCGCTCCCAGATCATTGCCTGTAAAAGGTGTGTGCTTGTAGCTGATATCCAGGTTCTGTCCCCATCCGGGATACATATCCTGGTAATTTGACCTGATGTAATTGTAAATGTAAAGCCTGTAATCGAGGGTATTGACAGACCCTTTCGTAAACTGCTCAGGAGTATTTTTATCATGGATGACATAGATCCAGGAAGTCCCTACAGAGGGTTGGATCCTCCGGTACCAGATGCCCCGGGAGAGGTTCAGCGGGACACTGACCGTAGCCTGTAATTTGCTCTCATTCCAGGTGTACCTGAAAGTTTCTCCGGTGTTTGTATACCGACCGATCCCGGCTCTTTTGCCATAAGAATAGTTCAGATCGATCACCGGGAACCAACCCTGGTATGAAAAGTTGAGGTAAAACTTGCCTGTTCGTTCGCTCAGATCGTATTCATATCCGGCTCCGGCAATGGCAGTGCTTAACAGGTTTTGTGACAGCACCGAAACCCCTGGCTTCAGAGAAAGATTATCGGCATCGATCGATACCGGCGCCCAGGAGTGCACGTTGAAGAGATGGGAAGCCTTTCTGTAGGGGGTGACTTGAAAATGTGGTGATGTGGTGATATGGTGCCGTGGTGCCGTGGTGCCGTGGTGATATGGTGGTATGGTGGTTTGGTGGTATGGTGAAGTGGTGCCTTGGTGCTGTGGTGTTGTGGTGAATGATGAATCGTACTTCGTACTTCCAACTTCGAACTTGCTTTCGTACTTCGTACTTCGAACTTCGTACATCTTTCTAACGCTATCCTGAACATTCACCCCCTCCTGCCTCGCCATCGCCTCTGCCAGCTCAAAGGTGAATTCGGGAACCGAATCCAGTTTAATCCATCGTGAAGGGTCCGATTCGCGGGTCACCACCATCATCCCGTCGGCACAATAATCGGAATAGGTTAGCGTGTTCCCGTCAGGAGAGATGGAAGTGTTGACAGCCTGAAAACGCGCTGACGTAACCTGGTAGAGTTGCCGGGTCAGGGTGTCGATGGCAAAGATGTTTTCGATGCCTGTATAGTCGGCCATGAAAAGCAGGTAATTCCTGAAAAAGAGGAGAGGGCCGGAGATCTCGGTGAATGCAGGATTTAAATAGGTGGTTCTGGAGTCACCTGATACATCAATTACCTGGAGTGATTTTCCCTCCTGTGTTAGCAGGATTGAAGCAATCTTGCCGCCATCTGTCGCCCAGGCCGGTTGGAGGAATAATCCGTTAAGCGGTGCCGGAATGGAGATCAGAACCTCCCCGTTTTCGATGTTCAGAATGTCAATAAATGATTGATTCTCTTCAGTGATCCTCACCGCCAGAATCCGGCTTCCGTCAGAGGAAAGGGCAGGAGAGAAATAGCGGGATTTGCGGGTTAGATCCCTGCACCCCGACTTACCCCCCAACCCCCTAAAGGGGGAGTAAGTCCCCTTGCGAGCAATGCGAAGCAAACTGGGATTTAGGGGTGCGTATTTCCTGATCACCGAATAACTCCTGTTCTCCCACCGGATATCCGGCCGGTACTCTGTCCATACCACCACATCTCCTTCAACCGAGAGACTACCGGGTTGATAAGCCCCAAGCCTGGTCAGCTTCAGTGATTGCCCCGATTGGTTCAGCAGCATAAGTTTTGGCACCCCCTCATTGCTCCACCGGGCCGCGATCAGGATCGAGTCGTTGGCGTATTGAGGCCGGTCCCATGTGGTGTAGTCGGATCGGTCAGGTTCGGTAACCCGACGATAGGATGATTGCCATGAGTCATCTTCCTGCCGCAGCCAATCAATAAGAAGCTCCTCCATCATCTTCCGGTAGAGACCGGTTTTCCATAAACCCGTCTTCTGTTTGATGCCGGCATTGAAGGGCACCACCATGAAGGGGAGTTTAGCCACTTTATCCAGGGAATGGTCCCAGAGTTCATAGCCATATTTCTCTCTCGATCTGGCAACCAGATGGTATCCAAGGACATAGGCATCAGGGGTGAAGGTTTTAAAAGAACCCATTGTAGCCAGGTCGTAGGAGTAGATCCCTTTCTGGAGGAACTGTGCCCGAAGGGGAGCAGCAAACGAAGCCACACGGCCTCGCCCCGTATTGGAGAGAGCTGTTTCGGTTACTGCAGCATCCCCCTCGAGGAACCATGATGGGATATAGAGTCCCAGGACAGCGCCGGTTGCCTGCTCACCAAAGATGTAGTAGAGCACTTTTGTGAAGCCCTGGTTCATCTTGCTGGTCTGTACCGCATGCCGGTATTCGTGCAGCGCCAACTGTTCGAGCCACTCTTCGGCGTAGATATCCTGGGGAGGACAGGTATACAACTCGATGCGCCGCGGAGCCCAGACTGTCACACCATTTGAAATAGTAGAACTGGTATGCAGTAGAAACGGCATCCGGGGAACTTTTGACTGGAGTGACTTCGTTTCGTATTTGGTAGTCAGCGACAGGATGTTGGCAAGATGCTGGCTGTTGCTGATAAAGCTTTCCGGGAAGACAATCCTGAATGAATCGGTCCTTATCTGGCTCCATCTGACTGAAGCCGGATCCTGGCCTGTGGAATAGTATTGGCCCTGTAAGGAGAGAGCAAGTCCAAGGGAAAACAAGAAATATAGGGGAGAATGTTTCAAGATTGAGGATGTCAGCTTCAGACTGTAAATTTATTGATAATAGTTGAACTATTCGTTTTTACCACTGAGATCACGGAGGAGGCACAGAGGAGTCGGAGAGACCTTCATGCCTCCATGCCCTGATTCCTTAATCCCATTTTCATTGCAGAATTTTCCCTATTTTTGACATAAATTCGTTTTTTCAACGGTATGCTTGACAAAATCATCATCTTTTCCATTAAGAATAAACTGGTTATCGGCCTGTTGACAATTGCGCTGATTGTCTGGGGGTTCTATAGTTTTATCGGGCTCCCCATTGATGCTGTTCCGGATATAACCAACAATCAGGTACAGGTGATCACGATTTCACCATCTCTCGCACCCCAGGAGGTGGAACAGTTCATCACATTCCCTGTGGAAGCCGCAATGGCCAATATCCAGGATGTAACCGAAATCCGATCCCTTTCGAGATTCGGACTTTCCGTAGTTACCATTGTCTTTAAAGATCATGTAAGTGTCATGAATGCAAGGCAGATTGTTTCAGAGCAGATTGCCCTGGCTGCTCAGCAGATTCCTGCTGATTACGGTGTTCCGGAAATGATGCCCGTGACAACGGGCCTGGGAGAGATCTATCAGTATGTGCTGGAGCCTAAACCTGGTTTCGAGGATCAATACACCCTCTATGACCTCAGGACAATTCAGGACTGGATAGTAAAACGACAACTGGCTGGTATTCCTGGTATTGTAGAGATCAGTTCGTTTGGAGGATTGCTGAAACAATATGAGGTTGCTATTGATCCCAGGCACCTGGTTGGGATGAACATTACAATCCCCGAGATCTTTGATGCCCTTGAAAATAATAATCAGAACTCCGGTGGAAGCTACATCGAGAAACGGCAGGAGGCCTATTATATTCGCACTGAAGGGGTTGTGAGAGATATCGGGGATATTGAGAAGATCGTAGTCAAAACGGTAAACGGGCTCCCGATTACTATCAGGGATGTAGCGAAGGTAAAAATCGGATCCCCTCCCCGTTTCGGAGCGATGACCAAAAATGGGAAAGGCGAAGCGGTTGGTGGGATCACATTGATGCTGAAGGGGGCCAACAGCGCTGAAGTGACTAACCTGGTGAAGGAACGGATTCGGAAAATTGAAAAGATACTACCTGCCGGACTAGAGATCAAGCCCTATCTTGACAGATCATTATTAATCGGGAAAACCATCCGCACCGTCACGACTAACCTCATAGAGGGGGGTCTGATCGTCATTTTTGTTCTGGTTCTCCTGCTCGGAAATATGCGTTCCGGGTTGATCGTGGCATCTGTCATCCCACTGTCAATGCTCTTTGCAATTGCCATGATGAAGGTGTTCAACGTATCAGCCAACCTGATGAGCATGGGAGCTATCGACTTCGGATTGATTGTGGATGGAACAGTGATCGTTGTAGAAGGGATCATGCACCAGTTGCAGAAACATTTCAACATGCAGCGGCTCGATCAACCGAAGATGGATGAAACGGTTTTCAAAGCCACCAGCAGGGTCAGCCATTCAGCAGTCTTTGGAGTGTTGATCATTCTGATCGTTTACGTCCCTATATTCGCCTTCACGGGAATAGAGGGAAAAATGTTCAAACCGATGGCGCAGACTGTCAGTTTCGCACTGATTGGCGCACTGATCCTTTCGTTTACCTACGTCCCGATGGTGGCCTCCATTTTTTTGAGGAAAAATGTCCACTTTAAGAAGAATATCTCTGCGAAGCTCATGGACCACCTCCACCGGTGGCATGATCGTACCCTTAGCATAGCCTTGCGACTGCCGGTGCTGGTCATTGCAGGGGTTTCACTCATTGTCCTGATCAGCCTTTGGAATTTCTCCCGGATGGGAGGGGAGTTCCTTCCTACCCTTGAAGAGGGAGACCTCGCCTGCCAGATGACTCTTCCTCCCGGATCATCACTTTCCCAGAGCATTGTAACAACTACGCAGGCAGAGAAGATCCTTATTGAACGGTTTCCGGAAGTGATTGATGTGGTCTCAAAGATCGGCTCGGCTGAAGTGCCAACCGACCCCATGGCGATTGAAGATGCAGATGTCATGATTACCATGAAGCCTAAGAAGGAGTGGGTCAGTGCTGCAACCCGGGAAGAGATGGTTGAGAAAATGAAAACCGCACTGGACGTTATTCCCGGAGCCAGTTTTGATTTCTCACAACCAATTCAGCTGAGGTTTAATGAACTGATGACAGGGGTGAAGACAGATGTTGCTGTGAAAATATTTGGAGAGGAACTAGATATATTATTTGACCAGGCAAACAAAGCTGCCTCTATCATCAGTAAAATCCCGGGAGCAGGTGATGTTAAAGTAGACCAGATTGTTGGGCTGCCACAGTTGGTGGTCACCTTCAATCGTGAGAAGGTTGCTCAGTACGGATTGAGTATTAATGAGATTAACTCTATTATCCGGACAGCATTTGCAGGCCAGGCAGCCGGACTTGTTTTTGAATGGGAGCGTCGGTTTGACCTGGTTGTAAGGCTGGACGAGAAGTACCGGAAAAATGTGGATGCTCTCCGGAACCTGCGTGTAAACCGCCCGGATGAAGAGCTGATACTGCTCAGCCAGGTGGCAGACATCAGAGAAGTGAGTGGCCCGATGCTGATTTCCCGGGAAGAGACAAAACGACGTGCTACCATTGGCATCAATATCAGGAACCGGGATGTTGAATCATTCATTGATGAGGTGGACGCGGAACTAACACGGCAGATGATTCTGCCGGCTGGTTACTATTTCACCTATGGTGGGCAATTTGAGAACCTGAAGACTGCCAAACGAACCTCTTCAATTGCTGTCCCCGTGGCTCTGGCCGCGATCTTTATCATGTTATTCTTTGCGTTTAACTCATTTAAACAATCTGTTATGGTATTTACCGCTATTCCCCTTGCTGCCGTGGGTGGTATCTGGGCTTTAATGATCCGTGGGATGCCCTTCAGTATCTCAGCCGGAGTGGGATTTATTGCCCTCTTTGGGATTGCCGTATTGAACGGGATTGTGCTGATCTCTCACTACAACCAGCTTGAGAAGGAGGGTGTTTCGGATATCTGGGAGAGGATAAAGCAGGGCACATCAGACCGGCTTCGTCCTGTTATCATGACCTCCCTTGTAGCTGCATTTGGCTTCGTTCCTATGGCACTCAGTACTGCAGCCGGAGCAGAAGTTCAGAAACCACTGGCAACGGTGGTGATCGGGGGGATCCTGACAGCCTCAATACTGACTCTTGTGGTCCTACCGGTATTGTATTATACATTTCAGGAGGGATTTCAGTGTGCCCTCCGGCGGTTGTGGGTCAGATCAAAGAATAATCTGCCTCCGGTAGCAACCCTGCTGATCCTGTTCCTTTTACCTGTTGCAATGAACGGACAGAACAGCAATGAACCAATGGTACTGACTATGCCTGAGGCAGTAAACATTGCACTGGAAAATACCATTGAGCTCAAAAACTTTGAGCTGGAGAAAAAAGCTGAAAAAAGTCTGATCATGGCTGAGTTTGATCTGGCGGGACCAACTGTTGGGATTGAAACAGGGGAGATCAACTCCAGGCTGAAAGACTACAAAGTGGTAATAAGTCAGGATTTCGACTTCCCGATGGTATATGTGGAGAAGGTGGTTGCACAGAAAGCTAAAACAGAAGCTACATCGCTTCTGTCTGATCTGAAAAAGGTGGAGCTTCTTTCGGAGGTAAAATCGGTTTACATGGAGTGGTGGATCTCATCAGTCAAGCTCCGGCTGAAAGAGAAGCAGGACAGTATCTTTGGAATTTTTTACAATGCCACATCGAAGCAGTTTTCAGCCGGTGATGTGAACCAGCTTGACGTTCTGATCAGTGAGTCGAGAAAAGCAAAGACCGAACTGGATGTCCGGTCCCTGCGTTCCGATATGGAATCAACCCTGAACGAACTAAAGACCATGATCCATTCTGATACCAATTATGTGGCTCCGGCTAATTTCCCGGAACGGATGGAAGTACCCACACTTCCTTCAAATGGTATGGAAGATAACCTTACTATGGATTTCCTTGAATCGTCGTTAAAGTATGAAAAGGCGAATCTTAGAAAGGAGAGCTGGAAGCTGGCGCCCTCATTCAATATAGGATGGTTTACCCAGAGCCTTGATAGGGTAGAGCCATTTACCGGATGGACATACGGAATTTCGCTTCCTGTCTGGTTCTGGGTTCCTATGGGAAAAATCAAATCGGCAAAGATCAGACGGGATATCGCCTACAATGAGATTGAGAACGGGTTACATCATCTTAACAGCAGGTGGTTCCGTTACCGGAAGGATCTGGAGAAGGCGGAATTCACCCTGTCGTATTTTGATGAAAAGGGATTGGCCCTCTCCTTATCAATGATCTCATCAGCTGAAAAAAGCTACAGGGCAGGAGAGATCAACCTCTTTCAGTATATTTTCACCCTGAATGAAGCTTTTTCACTTCAGATTGAGTATCTCGATGCATTAAACAGTTACAATCAAACAGTGATCCGGATTTACAGGTTACTGGGAAAAATATGATCATGAGAACACTAGCAGGAATAGTTATTTGCCTGTTCATGGCAGGTTGTAGTCACTCCCTACCTTCAGAAGAAGATAAAGGTCAGGAAGGCACTATTGATCCAGGGTTGGTTGTCCTGAATCAGGAGCAGATTGAGATCGGTAAAATAACCTTTGGGAAGTTGACCAGGAGGGTGCTCTCCAGAGATATTAAAGCCAAGGGCAAACTGATTCTCAGGTGGCAGAAGAACGCATCTGTCGGGACCATGATCAATGGTACAGTTGAGTCAATCTTTGTCAGTGTTGGTGACAGGGTTTCCAAAGGCAAGCTTCTTGCCACAATCACCTCTCCTGAGATCATAGAGGTGCAGCAGAGGTATATCTCTGTGAGAGGCCTCCTGGAATTTCAGCGGAGTGAGTATGAACGGCAGGAACTGCTCAATGAAGAGAAGATCAATGCTGACAAACGGTTACAGGAGGCAAGAAAGAACCTTACTGATCTGGAGGCCCAATACCAGTCCCTGAGGATGCAGATGGCGATGTTTAACATCCCCCTGGAGGCTCTGGATCGTGGAAAGATCCAGCCGGTAGCAGGAATCGTTTCACCGATTGCAGGAACTGTGGAGGAGATGGAGATCACGATCGGTCAATATGTAGAACCCAACGAAACGATGTTCCAGATCATCGATAAGAGCAATCTCCTTCTCGAGTTACGGGTATTTGAAAAAGATGTTCCCTATATCAGGATTGGTCAGCGTGTAACATTCACACTCGCTAACCTGGATCAGGATATCTATGAATCCACTGTGATAAGCATAGGCAGAACCGTGGAAGAGGATGCCCGTACTGTGAAAGTCGTTGCCGATTTTCCCAATATCTCTCAGTATATTCTGCCGGGAATGTTCTGCTCAGCCGAGATCCATACCGATGAACAGGAGATGGACGCCT
>ERZ891376.451-NODE-451-length-10800-cov-5.567520_pt1 | contig 10800 bp, 7 predicted proteins | sample MGYA00520906_ERZ891376 | MGnify/ENA primary metagenome ERZ891376 (study PRJEB32303, sample SAMEA104408695) | aquatic metagenome | biome: Brackish water; feature: Chemocline; material: water | place: Baltic Sea | collected 2014-10-18T08:59:00 | depth 139 m ...
ACGCTGGGCCAAATCGAAGACGCGCGGCGAGACTTCGGCGTCCATCATGTCGTGTCGCCAGCTTTCGAGCATGAACACCAGGATGTTGGGCAAATCCTCCACCGGTCGGTCGTCGAAGGTCAGAGGCTCGCGGGGATAGATGAACGTCGTGTTGTCGTCCTGGGCGGCCTCGCGCATGTCGACCGGCAGCATGTCTCCGTACTTGTCGGCGTTGCGGTGAGACGTGAACGGCAAGTAGAAGGGGAACAGCGGCGTCAGGCTGGTCACGCGGGCGTCGTTCTGTGAGTAGGCTACGATATGAACGATCTGACCGGCGGCGAGCAGCAGCACCATCGCCGCTGCAAGCATGCCGCCGAAGAAGCGCGGCCGTTGCGCCCGTGCCGAGAAATGGAAGATCGCGATCTGGAGGCCGATGACCAGCAGCAGGCCGACCACTGCGGCGGCGATCGTCGAGGCCGGCAGTCCGAGCCCTTTGAAGTCGTTGAAGAGATATTCCAGCCAGAACGTGTCGATGTGGAATTTGATGACCTGGTAGGCGACGGCGTCGACGAACAGGAAGCCGGTGTAGACCGTCGTCGTCGCCACGGCCAGCGGGCGGAGCGCACGGGGAGTCCGGAGCGTCAGCACGAACAGCAGCGACAACGCCGCCAGCAAGGGCAGCCCGTAGTAGCCGACCACGACGCTGACGGCATAGAGGATGCCAAGAAGATTCAGGTCGCCATGACGAAGCGTCAGGCCCATGGCCAGGCCTATCACGGGCAGGTTCCAGGCGACTGCGGCACAGAGATCCCCGAGCCGGGATCCTGGCGTTCTGATTGGATGCAAGTTGATCGTCATCGAGATCCTTGGTCGAAAAAGAGGAGTGGTTCAAGATGAGAGCGTCAACCTGAGGAGCCGTTGCTCCGCCCGTTACCCTGCAGGGTGTTCAGATTGAGCCAATCCGCGCCGTAGATGGCCTGGGGAAAGATAATCGGAACCAGCCCGTGCAGAAACTGCCGGAGTTTCATGGCGAGGTGGCTGGCGTCGTGGTCGCCGTGCACGGTGCGCAGAAATCCCTCGAGGGTGTAGACCTGCACCTCCACCTGGAAACGATAGGAAGCGCGGGCCGGGTCGGGGTCGGGATAGAGCAGGTCGAGGTCGCCCTTGAACACCCGATATCCCTGGCCGGAATGCCGGTTCAGGGTTGCGCCGGAGGGTGTGGGGTCGAGGGTGTCGGTCACGTTGCGCCAGCCGATGGGATTGCCGATCACCGCGTCGAGCATGGTCAGCAGGTCGTTCATGGCGTCTTCATCGTGCACGATGAACATCGCCCCAAGCATGTCGGAAATGCCTTCGGGACTGTTGATGCCCTTGCGGATCATCTTCGAGAGGATCGAGCCGCTGCTTTGGCGGCGCATGGCGTCCCAGCGCCGGCGCTCCACCACGTGGTGGCTGCCGTCGACGATCTCGTAGCTGATGGGCGTGACCGAGCGCTTGAACCGGCAGTTGTAGTAGAGCACGTCGAGGGGAATCTTCCGCCCGCCGATCTCCCTGCAAACGAAGATGCTCTTGAATTCCCAGCGTTGCTGGCCGGGGCGTGGGTCCAGGTTGTAGCGGATCGTTTCGCCGTCCTCGTCCATCTCGAACCCGATCTCCACGCGGTTCGTGTCGCGGGAGTGTTCCCACAGGCCCTCGCGCATCAGGCGTTCGAAATACTTCCTGTGGGCGGGACCGTCCTGCACGTGGCGGCAGCGGTCGATGTCCAGCAGCAGCTTGGCCAGGTAGAGCTTCCGCTGGGCTTCGAAACGCAGGCGGGCGTCTTCGCGGCTGAACAGCAGCGACAACAGGGTGCGGAAGTCGTTGCAGGCGTTGACCAGGGGGTAGGGCCGCACATGGTCCCGAGAGGAGGAGGGCAGCAGCGCGATCAGGTCGTTGATGTAGGCGTCGGCTTCGGTCAGGTACGGGATCAGATCTTCGGGGCCGTGCTGGTCCGCTCGTGGTCCGATCGCGGGATCGAGCATGCGGCTGACTTCGCTGCGGTAGGTTTCATCGTTGGTACGGATCCGCTTGTACATGAGCCGAAAAAAGCGTCCCACGCGGGTGGGGCGCTGTACGAAGGTCGGATCGAGCAGGGGATGTCCCGAATAGTCGACGGCCCAGGGGTCGCCCGTGGCGGAGGTCCGGATCAGATGGCTGGCCTCGACCCACTGTCGGTACATCGGCGTCCTTCCGTCGGGAGGGGGCCGGGGCTGATGCCGGCCCCTCCCTTGCAGTTTAGATCATCTCGAGGACACGCGCCAGATCCGACTTCAGATCCTCGGGATCCTCGCAGCCGACAGCCAAGCGGACCAGATCGTCGGTGATGCCTGCTTCGGCCTTTTCCGCCGCGGGAACGCCGGCGTGGGTCATGGACGCAGGATGCTCGATCAAGGTTTCGATGCCGCCCAGACTCACCGCCAGCGTCATGATCTGGACATTGTCGATGACGGTCTTGCCCGCCTCGAGTCCGCCCTTCACGCCGAAGGACATCACGGCGCCCGGGCCGTCCATCTGGGTCTGGGCCAGAGCGTACTGAGGATGGCTGGGTAGACCCGGAAAGCGCACCCAGGACACCTTGGGGTGGTTCTCCAGATACTCGGCGAGGATCTGGGCGTTGGCCTGAGCCTTGTCCACGCGCAGGCTCAGGGTGCGCAGGCCGCGATGCACCAACCAGGCCTGATGAGGATCCATGGTGCCGCCCAGGTTCTTGTGGACGGTCTGCAGGCGCTTGTACATGGCCGGATCCTTGGCCACGACCATGCCAGCGACAACGTCGGTGTGGCCGTTGATGTACTTGGTCATGCTGTGGACCACCACGTCGCAGCCCAGTTCGAAGGGTCGCTGCAGCAAGGGAGTGGCGAAGGTGTTGTCGACCACGGCCACCGCGCCGCCGGCATGAGCGATCTCGGCGCAGGCCCGCAGGTCGGTCAGCTTGAGGGTGGGGTTCGCCGGGGTTTCCAGGTACACGACCTTGGTGTTGGGCTTCATGGCCGCGCGCACCTTCTCGGGATCCGAAGAATCGACGAAGGAGGACTCGACACCGAAGCGGGAGTACTGGGTCTCGAGGAAAGTTCGGGAGGGCCCGTAGACGGCGTCGGTGGCGACGATGTGGTCACCCTGCCCGAGCAGCGTGAAGTAGACAGTGTTGACGGCGGCCATGCCCGTGGCTGCCGCCAGTCCGCCGCAACCGCCCTCCAGCATGGCGACGGCCTCTTCTAGGGCCTGTGTCGTGGGGTTGCCAAGGCGCGTATAGATGTGTCCGGGGTCCTCGCCGGCGAACCGGGCTGCGCCCTCCGCCGCATTGCGAAAACGGAAAGTGGATGCCTGGTAGATGGGAACTGTGACGGCGCCCGTGGCGGGGTCGCCGTGCTGACCGGCGTGGATGACCCGGGTGTCGCGGCCCTTGTCGCTGAGATCGTGCATGGGGTGGGGTCCTTTCTCGCTTGGCGCCCGGGCTGGAACATCACGTGGGGGGATGATTCCGGGTCGGATTGGCTGTCGGATTCGGCTCGACGATCCCCTCTGCGCACGAGAAGCCGAACCTCAATGATAAGAGCTGGAATGCTCCATGCCAACTCCGCCTGCGCACCCTGCCCGACGGAGCTGTCGATCACAAGAAACCGTTTCTCAGATGCAGGACAGAATGTCCTCGAGTCGATCCATATGAGTGTTGCGGTCATGATGGAGCTGAGCCCGGACGCGGGCGGCGCGACGGGCGTCGGGACCGAGGGCGTCGGCCCGATCGAGGGCGTCGGTCAGGGCCTCGACGTCGCCGGGAGGAAAGAGCACGCCTTCGACGCCGTCGTCGAGGCACTCGGGAATGCCGGCGATGTCGGCTCCCACCACCGGCACGCCTGCCGCCAGGGATTCGAGCAGGGAGAGGGGACCGTTCTCGTACCACTCAGAGGGAAGCACCGTGAAGCGGGCCCGGGGCAGCAGCTCCTTCAAATCTACAGGAGCAAGGCCGCCCAGAAACACGTCGTGCAGGCCGAGGGCTGCAGCTTCTTGTTGCAGCTCTGCCTCTGCCGGACCGCTTCCGGCGATCATCAGAGCCGGTGGCGGTGGCGATCCTGATGACTCGCGCCTCTCCCGCCAAGCGGCATAGGCGCGGAGCAACGTGCTCAATCCCTTCTCGCGGGAGAGGCGGCCGAAGAACAGGACGATGTCGTCTGGATCGCGTGCGATCGGACGCCAGCCGTCCAGGTCCACGAAGTTGGGCATGTGCTCCAGTTTGGTCCCAGGATAGCCCCACTCCTCGTACTTGCGGGCGTAGAAGGCGCTCGGGCACAGAAAGCGCGTCACGGCCCCTTCGTACAGACCCCGGGAACGCTGATTCCATGTCTCGACCGCCGCCAGCAGCGACGCCGACCGTGATCCCTTCACGCAGCGACCGGCAACGGCCTGTTCCAGTCGGCCGCCCTTGCAACGTTCGCAGACTTCGCCGTTGCGCAGCATGTGGATGGCCGGGCACAGCAGTCGCAGATCGTGCAGGGTCATCACCACAGGCACGCCGTGTTTCGCGAGGACGGGCAGGATCGACGGACTCAGGTGATGATAGATGTTGTGGACATGGGCCACATCGGGCTTTACCTGGTTGAGCAAGCGGTCGAGATTGCGGGCGGCTTCGCGGTTCCAGATCAGAGACAGGGCGGCTTTGGGGTCGAAGCGCGGTGATGAGTAATCATGGGCGCGGACGAAGAATGTGTCCCAGGGCGAGGGTCTGGCGTCGGCGTCTTTCATGGCGAACGGTACGATATTCCAGCCTCGGGCCGTGAGATCCTCCTCCTCCTGCATGATGTAGCGTCCCACGCCACCGGAGGGTCCAATGTCATGGTAGAACTTGTTGATCAACAGGAGAGTGCGGTCGGCCAAAATCATGCCTCCGGGATCAGCAGGGGGACGGTGGCGTCGGCGCTGCCGGGGATGAAGTGATCGACCCAGGCGCTCACGCCGCCCTCTTCGATGTTGAATTCGAGGACCTTGGCACCTGATTCATGAGCAGTACGGGCCAGGCCGGCGGCGGGGTAAACGAGGCCCGATGTACCGATCACGAGGAAAAGATCGCAGTCGGCGGCGGCCTCCACTGAGGCTCGCATGATTTCTGGATCTATGTTCTCGCCGAACCACACCACTCCTGGCCGCAGCAGTCCCGTGCATACGCCGCAGACCGGCATCGGCGGCAGCGGCACCACGGCGTTCAGGGTTTCGTGGCCGCAGCGGGTGCAACGCAGGTTCCAGATGGAGCCGTGGAATTCCAGCACGCGGCGGCTGCCCGCTCGTTGATGAAGGCCGTCCACGTTCTGTGTGATCACCGTAACGCTTGCGGTCATCGCTTCAAGATGGACGAGGGCGCGATGGGCGTCGTTGGGTTCGCAGTCGGCGATCAGGGAGCGACGCCAGTCATACCAGCGCCAGACTTTCTCGGGGTCACGCTGGAAGGCGCCGGGAGTGGCGAGCTCCTCGGGGCGGGCTTGCTCCCAGAGGCTGTCCTCTCCACCGCGGAAGGTCGGCACGCCGCTGGCGGCGGAGATGCCGGCACCGGTCAGGACCGTCAATCTGGTCTCCGGACCGATGCTGTCGCGGATCTCGTTCAGAGCGTTCTGGGACGCGGTCAAGGGAGCTCCTCTCGACGCCGTCGCGTCGTCGTGCGTTGCCAAGGGCCGACGGATGTTCCATGATCCGGCCGAGCGGCCCCGGGTGTCAACGGAGATCGGCCGCCGTAGGGAGGGAATGGGCTTTGCGTATCCTGATGCTGCTGTTCGTACTCGTGGTCTGCACCGCCGGAACGTCTGCTGAACCATCCGCGCCGGTGGTCACGTTCGTGTCTGTGGATGTCGCGGGGGAATTCGAGATCGAGGCCAGATCGGCCTGGGCCACCCTCGCGCCCGAAGTGGCCGCGGCCGTTTGGCCCTATGTCCTGACCCCGAGGCCCATCACGGTCGAACTGCATCACACAGCAGGATTCAGGACGAGGACCGAAGGCTGGGTTCAGGATTGGGGTGTCGGCGTGGCCACCGCCGACTGGATCGCCGTCGACGTCACGCGGGTCGATGCCGTCGGCCACACCCTGTCCCATGTGTTGATGCACGAGCTGGCCAATTGCCTGCTGAGCCAGGGGCTGCGGGGTGTGGACGATGTCCCGGCGTGGTTTCAGGAGGGCGTCGCCCAGAACGTGGCCGGGGAATGGCGAGTCCGTGACGCCGTCTCGTTGGTGCTGGGCGGCGGCGTGCCTGACCTGCGGACCCTAGAGCGGTTTCCCGTTTCCAGCGACGGCGCCGACCGCGCCTACCGCACGAGCCTGCTGGCGGCCGCAAGGCTCGAGGAGTGGTACGGTCCCGGTGTCGTGACCGATCTGGTATTGGCGGCCCGTGTGCGCGGCAGTTTCGGCGCCGCGTTCGGAGTGGTCACCGGCGAGACCCTCGACGACTTCGCCGAACGGTTCGGCGAGGAGATCCGGCTGGACTACGGCTGGCTTTTCATCATCACCCGTTGGCCCACGCTGTTCGTGATCATGGCTTTGGCCTTCCTGGCGGGTGCCGTGGTCAAACGTCGGCGGAATCTGGCGCACATCGAATCGATGCCCGATGAAGATCAGGCCGAGATACCTGCAAGCCGACTGTGGCCTGAACCGAAGCCTCGGGACGTCGGCGGTGATGACGGATCGACCGTCCATTGAACATGGAGATCGACATCGTTGCGGATCGGCTGTTGCAAGCGGTGCATTCTGCAAACATCCGGACGTGGTCGGTGGTGGTCGATTCCTGCTCAATGTGTCTTCGGAGTGATCGCTGAGGCGATCCTGCACTCTCCGGCAGGGGGCAAGGCGCAGAGGAAATGGTGAGTCACGACGAGAAATGTCGAGATATCTTCACGACTCACAAGACATTCCTCCTTTCTCACGATCCGACTATTGACAAGAGCCTCGCGATGGCCATGATTGCCCTGCGAGGAGCGCGATGGTCGCCCGAGCTCTCGATTTCACGGGCAGGACAGGATGTCCTCCGGAGAGCTGCACCACTGGGCCGGACCTTAGCTAATCCACTGCAAGATCATTGTTTAGCAAAACATAGCATCATTATGCAAGTGGGTGGCACCAGAGTTGCTCCACACCCGAGTGACGAAGAACGACACCGTGACCAGCATCCGATCATGAGTTCCGGGGTGTATCAGTGACGAAGGCCAGAACGTTCATTTTGATGACCACTGCGGCCTGCCTTCTGTTGGGGGCGGCGACGTGTGTCATGGCCTCGACATTTCCAGTGTCGCTCTCCTGGAGTGCACCCCAGGACGGCGCTCCTGTCGACTTCTACAAGGTCTATTGGACCGTGGACGGGGCCGCACCTCGTGTGATCGAAACGGTCGATGATCCTAGTGCAGTAATCCAGTGCGAAACTGGCGTGGAATACATATTCACCGTGAAGGCTGTGTCTCCTTACGGGCTCGAAAGCGTCATGAGCGAGGCCTCGGATCTCGTTTTTCTGCCCGAGCAGCAGTCCGAAGGGAACGCTCCCCCCGCTTCGCCGGGCTTCCGTCCCAACTACCCGAATCCGTTCAACCCCGAGACCCAGATCCGCTACGGCATCCCCCGCGATCATGAAGTGGGCTCGCCCGTGGTCCTTGAGCTCTACGACGTGCGCGGTCAGCGCGTGCGCACCTTCTCGGTCGACGATACGCCGGGTTGGCATGAAGTGACCTGGAACGGCAAGGGCGACGACGGCGCCGAGCGGCCTTCCGGGCACTATGTGCTGCGGTTGGTGTGCGACGCTGGTTCCTCCACTTGGAAGATGACCATGGTGAAGTGAGCGTGAATGAAATGGGCCGTCCTGGACGAAACAGCCTGACATCGTCCAGGGCGGCCCATTTCATTCACTGAATAGCGGGATGGAACGTTGGCCCCGGGCTTTGCCCGGGGCCTCGTTTGTTATTTGGGAGAAAGTTTGGGTGTTTGGAGGGAGGGGGAGAAAAAGGGCGGGGGAACGAGATCTTGGCGAATGGGGGAAATCTGTTATGTTGTCGGGCAAACAAAAGAATGTGGCCACCGCCGAGAACGCGGTGGCTTTGTCTCATGTGTGGTGTCGTGTGAGAGGGTCGTCATGAACTTGTTGAAGCTCAAGAAACTCGCCAATGCGGGGCAGTTCGACGAACTGGCCGAACTCTGGCCGGAGATCGTGACAGACCCCGAAGCCGATCGCGACATGCTCCTGCGCATCGTCGGCCAGGTACGGCGTTTGGGGGCTCCCGAAGTTTCGGACAAGCTGTTGTCGGCGGTACTCCACGCCCGCGAAGAAAAACACGGCAAGGCCGACCGGCTCGAGACGTGCTGCATGGCTTCCGAGTTCATCACCGAATCCACGCTGCTGCGACGCGAACTTCGCAACCTCTACAACGAAGTCCACGGCGACTATGTGCAGACATCGGCCCTGACGGGCAAGCTGATCGGGGATCATCAGAAGCTGCCCGTGGCAGTGGAACGCATGGAGCGGTTCCTGTCGCTGCGGCCCGGAGCGTTCTTCAGTGACCGCTCCCATCTCGAGCCGGGCATGGTCGAAAGCGTGGACGGCGAAGCCGCCGTGCTGTCTGTGACCTTCGCCGGTCGTTCCGAAACCATCGATCTCGAGGCCGTCGACGATGTGATCATCCTGCCGGTGGACCATTTCCCTTCGATGCTGAGATATCAGCCCGAGGCGCTGCAAGCCCTGGCCGACGAGGATCCCGAAGCGTTTGTGATCCAGGCTCTCAAGTCGACCCGGGACCGCCAGTGCGCCTACAAGGATCTGCGAAAGCATGTCACCCAGCTTAAAGGCGAGAGCGGTTGGGCCGGATGGTGGAAGAAGGCGCGGCCCGTACTGCGGACTTCCCACCGTCTCGAGCTCAAGGGTGTCTCGCAACCGATGTTCCGTCTGCTGCGACGGGAACGGTCCTACGAGGAGCGGGTCCGCGAAGGATTCGAACGTCTCAAAGAGGCGCCCGAGGTCCTCGAAGCCGTGCTCGACTACCTCGACGAGGTGGGTTCGAAGCGCGAACCCGATTCCGCCCTGTTGGTGGAGCTCGGCAACGCCGCGGCCAGACATGCCGGCCCGCAGTTGAAAACCGACCCGTCGATGACCTTGGCCTGTTTGGCCGTGCATGCACGGATCGCCGAGATGGGGGTGCCGGTGGCCATGGTGAATCCCCAGGCAGCGATCGGCGTGCTCGGCAGGATCAAGGAACCGTCTCAACTGCCCGCTCATCTGGGCGATCGCCTGCTGAACGTCGTTCTTCTGTTCGTGCGCAAGGCGTCCCCCGATGGTTGGGCCGGCTTCTGGAGCGCGGTGATGCCCCGCTGCGGCCGGATGATGAGCGACATGATCGCCCGCGAATTGCTCGCAGCTGGGCGCGAAAAGGAACTGGGCGAAGCGATCGACCGCGTACTCGATCATCCGACCGCCTCGCCGGCCGTCTGTTGCTGGCTGTGGCGCGCCCGACATGCAGAATCCAAGCAGGCGGCGGTGTTGCGCAGTCTGCCCGGTATCGATTCCTCCCGCTGCCTCGACGCCATGCTCAAGCTCATCGACGCCACCGGCCGCATGTCCGCGGTGAGTGACGACAAGCGCCTGCGGACGGTCCTCGATCAGGCTGTCGAGACTCTCGGCCTCTACGATGCGAAGCCGATCCGGGATCTCGTGGAGAACATGGACATCGAGACGGCCCGTCGCATGAAGAAACAGCTCGATGCCAGCGACGGCCTGCGCGCCAGTCTGCGCGCCACGATCACGGCCATGCTGCGCAACACCTACCCCGAGATCTACGTGGAAGCGGCCCGCCCCTGGGAAGAGGATGTCTTCTACACGACCGAATCCGGGCTGCAGCGGCGTCAGAACGAACTGGAAGAGCTGGTGAGCGTCGAACTGCCTGCTGTTGCCAAGCAGATCGGCGAGGCTGCGTCCCACGGCGACCTTTCGGAGAACTCCGAGTACACGGCGGCTCTCGAGAAGCGCGACCAGATCACCAGCAACGCCACGCGCATCGAAGGCGAGATCGCACGGGCCAAGGTCATCGAACCTCAGATGACGACCACCGACTTCGTGAACGTCGGCACCCGGGTGAAGGCCCGAGACCTGTCCAGCGGCAAGGAGGAAACCTATAATTTCCTCGGTGTCTGGGACTCCAATCCCGACAAGGGCGTGCTGTCCTACCGCGCGCCTCTCGCCATGGCCTTCATGGGTCTGAAGGTGGGCGATCAGGCGGAGTACGGCGAGGGCAGCGAAAAACGCAGCTGGGAGATTCTCGAGGTCGGACCGGCGCTCTGATCCTGTCGATCACCGGCGGTGAACAAGGGAGATGGCCATGAAGCTGTTGATCATCCTGAGTGTCGTGACGGTGATTGCCGCGGCCGGCGTGGGGCTGATGAAGGTCCGCGGCGCCATGGCCGGCGATGTCCAGAAACCGACGGCATCGGTCGCAGGGCGGCTGTGGGATCTCGAATCCCGCACCTTGGAGGGAGAGACTCTTTCTCTGGGGGACTGGCAGGGCAAGGTGGCCCTGGTCGTGAACGTGGCCAGCAAGTGCGGACTCACGCCCCAGTACGAGGGGCTCGTGAAGCTCCACGAGGAACTGGCGGCCGAAGGTTTTGTGGTCCTGGGCTTTCCCAGCAACGACTTCCTGGGCCAGGAGCCGGGCACGCCGGAGCAGATCCGCACCTTCTGCAGCACGAACTACGGCGTGGCGTTTCCCCTGTTCGAAAAGGTGGTCGTCAAGGGCGAGGGCAAGAGCGAAGTCTACCGCTTCCTGACCGCCGTGGGT
>ERZ891376.463-NODE-463-length-10689-cov-18.680647_pt1 | contig 10689 bp, 6 predicted proteins | sample MGYA00520906_ERZ891376 | MGnify/ENA primary metagenome ERZ891376 (study PRJEB32303, sample SAMEA104408695) | aquatic metagenome | biome: Brackish water; feature: Chemocline; material: water | place: Baltic Sea | collected 2014-10-18T08:59:00 | depth 139 m ...
CTCACAAGCAAAAAACCAGCTGTTTCGAGCTGGTCTATTTGAAAATATCAGAAATTTTGTGAATGAGTCAGTAATTGACTCATTATTAGGCTTATTTGTTAACCTTCAACTTCGGCGTCAGTTTCAGTATTATCGTCTGACTCCTCCCCTTCAGTTTCAGCGATTTTAGCCACAGATACTAGCTTTTCACCTTTGGAAATATTGATCAATGTCACACCTTGGGTGTTACGACCAATAATTGATACATCTGCCGCTCGAGCTCGAACCAATGTTCCTTTGTTTGAGATTAGCATCATTTCATCTTCGTCAGTCACCTGAATGGCGCCAACTACTTTACCGTTGCGATCAGATGTTTTAATTGAAATAACGCCTGATCCACCACGTGCTTGAGCGCGATATTCATCTAAACCTGTGCGTTTGCCGTAGCCTTTTTCAGTTGCTGTAAGAATTGGACTTGAATCATCTGCCACAATAGCAGAGACAATTTTATCATCAACCAGCTTCATGCCGCGAACACCGATGGCAGTTCGGCCAACAGCGCGAACATCTGCCTCTTTAAAGCGAATCGATTTACCATTCGCAGAGAACAGCATAATATCGTTATTACCTGAGGTAATTTCAACACCAACTAATTTGTCGCCATCTCTAAGCTCGATAGCAATAATGCCGCCTTTTCTTGGTCGTGCAAAATTCGTTAATGAGGTCTTCTTACAAGTACCACTACTAGTTACCATGAAAACAAATTGGTCGTCGGTAAACTCAGAAACCGGCAAGATTGCGTTAATCACTTCATCTTTGTCAAGTGGTAATAAATTAATAATTGGCTTACCTTTAGCAGTACGAGAAGCCATTGGTAATTCATAGACTTTCAGCCAATGAACTTTACCTGCTGAAGAAAAACATAAAACGGTATCGTGAGAATTGGCAACAAACAACTGATCAACGAAATCTTCGTCTTTCATCTTAGTGGCTGCTTTACCTTTACCACCACGTCGTTGCGCTTGATAATCACTAAGCGCTTGTGCTTTAACGTAACCACCATGAGATAAGGTAACCACGCGCTCTTCTTGAGCGATAAGATCTTCTAGTGTTAAATCGATCTTATGCTCGATGATTTCACTCATGCGAGCATCTGCATATTCATCACGAATTTCAATAAGTTCATCGCGGATCACTTGCATAAGGCGATCTGGATTTTGTAAGATATCTAATAAATATTTAATACTCTCTAATAATTCATTAAATTCGTCAAATATTTTGTCTTTTTCAAGACCTGTTAAACGATGAAGCTTAAGATCAAGAATGGCTTGTGCTTGTTTCTCTGATAACTGGTAATCACCGCTCGCTTGCAGACCCAATTCAGCTGGTAAATCTTCTGGCTTAAACATCGCCATATCACGATCACCAATTAGCTCTTTAATGACAGAACCCTGCCAAGTTTTAGCCGCTAAAGAAGCTTTAGCTTCTGCTGGATTTTGCGCCGCTTTGATTAGTGTAATAATTTCGTCAATATTGTGCAGTGCAACTGATAAACCTTCTAAAAGGTGAGCACGATTTCTAGCTTTATTAAGATCGAAAATAGATCGGCGGGTTACCACATCTCTTCTATGAGAGATAAATGCCTCTAGGATATCCTTAAGCTTCATCAGCTTAGGCATGCCTTTATCGATGGCCACCATGTTGATACCAAATACAGTTTGCATTTCTGTAAGCTTGTAAAGATTGTTAAGCATCACTTCTGGCACCTCACCTCGACGAAGCTCTATCACCATGCGCATGCCATCTTTATCAGACTCATCTCTAAGGCCGGTAATACCGTCAATACGCTTATCTTTAACTAATTCTGCAATCTTACCAATCAGACGCGCTTTATTGATTTGATAAGGTAGCTCAGTGACGACAATGCTTTGCTTATCTTCGCCTTCGACATGCGATACAGATCTAAGGTAGATTTTTCCTTTGCCTGTTTCATAGGCTTGGCGAATACCGCTAGCGCCATTAATAATGCCGGCTGTTGGGAAATCTGGCCCTGGCATAACTTCTAATAATTCATCTATCGAAATATCTTCATTGTCGATTGTTCTAAGGCATGCTTCAACCACTTCACCTAAATTGTGCGGTGGAATGTTGGTTGCCATACCAACTGCAATACCCGATGATCCATTAACTAATAAGTTTGGTACGCGAGCTGGTAGAACACTAGGCTCTGACTCTGAACCATCATAGTTTTCATTAAAATCAACTGTGTCTTTTTCAAGATCGCGTAATAATTCATGAGATAACTTGGTCATACGAATTTCTGTATAACGCATTGCTGCCGCTGAATCGCCATCAACCGAACCAAAATTACCTTGACCATCAACTAGGATATTACGCATTGAGAATGGTTGCGCCATTCTTACAATAGTGTCGTATACCGCTGTGTCGCCATGTGGATGGTATTTACCAATAACATCACCAACAATACGGGCTGATTTTTTATAAGATTTATTGTAGTCATTGCCAAGAACATCCATCGCGTATAAAACTCGACGGTGAACTGGTTTTAAGCCATCTCGAACATCAGGCAAAGCGCGTCCAACAATTACACTCATCGCGTATTCCAAATAGGAATCACGCATTTCATCTTCAATAGTAACTATTGGAAAATTTGGCTCAAAAACTTTGGGATTATCGGTGTTTATCGGATCATCTGACATACAAGAAATTGCTTAGTTAAACGAGCTTTTATTGTACCCTAAACTGCTTAAATTTACACAATGAAAATGTGTAAATAAGATGAAGATTTTACAAAATATTTAAATAACTAAATGATTGTTAAATCAATTAGTTAGCTGTTTTTTGGTTCGCACAGATTGTGCTAGTATTTTAAGCAGTGATTTGGTATCTTCCCAGTTGATACAGCTGTCAGTAACACTCACGCCATATTCAAGAGAATCTAGTGGTCCAATCGATTGATTACCTTCGTTAATATTTGACTCGATCATGACGCCAAAAATTTTGTCAGTGCCCTTTGAGATTTGATCCGCAATGTTTGCACCAACTTTCAACTGATTTTTAAATTTCTTTTCACTATTAGCATGTGAGAAATCAACCATAACGCGGTGATTTAAACCTTCGCTTAATAATTGCTGAGAAGCACTCTCAACATGAGAGGCTTCGTAATTTGGTCCATCAGAACCACCTCGTAAAATAATATGCGTACTGTCATTTCCAGAAGAGGTGTAATGGCTCACACCACCCTCTTTATTGACTGACAACAAATGATGAGGGCTGTAAGCAGATTTAATCGCATCAATAGCAATTCTAAGCGATCCAGTAGTACCATTTTTAAACCCAACAGGGCAAGACAACGCAGAAGCCAGCTCACGATGTGATTGACTCTCAGTCGTACGTGCACCAATTGCACCCCATGAGATAAGATCAGAGATATATTGCGGCGTGATTAAATCAAGATACTCCACGGCCACTGGCATGTTCATATCAGAGATATCAGTGAGCAAATGACGAGCGATTTTTAAACCTTTGTTAATGTTAAAACTTTCATCCAAATCTGGGTCGTTAATTAAGCCTTTCCAGCCAATCGTTGTGCGTGGCTTTTCAAAGTACACACGCATCACGATAAATAAATCTTCTTTAAGCTCTTCTCTTAATGTAACTAATTTTTGTGCATAATCTCGAGCTGCTGCTGAATCATGAATTGAGCAAGGACCAACAATTACCATTAGTCGTTTATCTTCACCTGCTAAGATATTAGAAATAGTTTCACGTGCTTGAAAAATACCGACAGAACTTTTTTCACTAAGCGGAAATTGCCCCATTAGCTCATTAGGCGCCATAATAGGCGCACTTGAGGTTATTCTTAAATTGTCAGTATTATATTTCATGTGCTTACTTTTGATTTTCAATCAATGCGTAGGCTGAGTGGTTATGGATTGATTCAAAGTTTTCTGATTCAAGACGGTAGTAGTTAACATTTTCATTTGCATTTAAATCAACTGCAATATCACGCACTAAGTCCTCAACAAACGCAGGGTTATCATACGCTCTTTCAGTCACAACCTTTTCATCTTCTCGCTTTAGTATTGCATACAATTCACATGATGCTTTCTTTTCAGCAAGATCGATTAAATCCTCTATGTGTAAAGTCTTTCCAACTGTCGCTTTTGCCTTAATAGTAATATGAGAACGCTGATTATGCGCACCATACTTTGAAATACTCTTAGAGCAAGGACAAAGGCTAGTAACCGGAACCACAACTTTCATCATCACATCAGTAACACCTTTATTAAGAGAACCATATAAAGTAACTTGATAGTCCATTAATGACTCAACACCTGAAGAAGGCGCTTGTTTCATTCTGAAGAAAGGAAAATCTAAAATAATATGTGCAGTCTCAGACTCCAACCGATCACGAACTTTTGCAATCATATCACCAAAATTGCTACTATCAAACTCGCAAGGACCTTCATTTAAGATTTGAATAAAACGCGACATATGTGTGCCTTTGACATTTTCAGGCAAAGTGACTGTCATTGTAAAATTACCCACTGTTGGAGACTTTTTACCATCACGATCTATGTACGTAATAGGGTGAGAAATATCTTTAATGCCAACTCTATCAATAATAATTTGACGAGTATCTAGATTATTTTGAGTATCAGGTAAATCACAAGATTTCATAATTAATCCTCCGAATAAGTGACAGATGCTCGCAGTGTTTCCCAAATGGTCACTTCTTTGACACGAACATCTTGATTATTAATGAGTAGCCCAACTTCATTATAAAAATATTTAGCAATATTTTCAGCCGTCGGATTAATCTCGTCAAAAGGTGCAACATCATTTAAATATTGATGATCCAGTCTTTTAACGACAACTTTAGTTTGGTTTTTGATTTCTCGAAAGTCAATGGCCATGCCAATATCATCGAGAACTTTAGAGGCGACAAGTATTTCCACTTGCCAATTATGGCCATGCAAACGAGAGCAGTCTCCTGGGTAATCTCTCAGCGAGTGTGCTGAGGCGAAATCTGTAACAATTTTTAGGACGAACATTTCGGAAAAATTGGTAAAAAAAAATCAATTATACCTTTGATAGCACCGATATTACACCCTGAATAATCGGGTGTTTCTACTCTACTGCTTCGATCGAATCAACACCTTGATAGCCTTTAGGAAGAACATTTCCACGTCGAGCTCTTGAACCGATGTAATTAGTCAAATCTTGGAACTTAATAGTTAAGTGGCGCTTGCCTGCATATACTTTAAGATTTTGAGTATCTAACAAGACACAAACGCTTACAACAAACTCTTCTCTGGCTTTTAAATCTTTTGAAGGAATTTGAATAAGTTTATTACCTTTACCTTTAGATAGAATAGGTAGCTCAGAGACCAAGAACAGTAATAGTCGTCCGCGATTAGTCGCAACAGCGACGTATTGTTTTTCTAAGTCATTAACGCGAACAACCCTCATGACATTAGCACCTTCTGGCACACTTAAAAAAGTCTTTCCGGCTTTTTTCTTAGAGAGTAAATCACCAATGGTACCAATAAATCCGTAACCTGCATCTGAAGCTAGCAAAATATGTTGCGCTTTATCACCCATTAGCACATCAACAAACTCAGCGCCTGCTGGTGGGGAGAGTCTGCCTGTTAAAGGCTCGCCTTGTCCTCGTGCACTTGGCAATGAATTGGCTAATAATGAGTAAGATCGACCAGTAGAATCAATAAAAATAGCATTTTTATTACTTCGACCTTGGACACTGATTAAATGACTGTCGCCTGATTTGTAATTAAGCGCTGTCGGATCTATATCATGGCCTTTTGCACTTCGTACCCAGCCTTTATCACTCAACACAACCGTGACATTTTCGGCCACGACCAAGTCATCTTCACTAAATGCTTGAGCAACAGTAACATCAGACTTAATAAGAGATCGACGCTCATCACCAAAATCTTCAATAATAGCTTTTAACTCTTTTTTAATATAGGTTTTTAAACGAGTATCACTAGATAGTAACAATTCTAATTTATCTTTTTCTGCGTTCAGCTCTTTTTGCTCAGACTGAATTTTAACTTCTTCTAATTTAGCAAGATGGCGCAACTTAAGCTCTAATATTGCTTCAGCTTGGATTTCATCAAGCTTAAAGTGTGCCATTAAAATTGGCTTAGGCTTATCATTTTCTCTAATGATGGCGATCACTTCGTCAATATTTAGAAAGGCAACTAATAAGCCTTCCAAAATATGTAAACGCGATAGAATTTTATCTAGACGGAAGTTAAGACGCTTAGTAACAATCTCAATTCTATAAGTTAGCCACTCTTTAAGCATCGGCACCAAAGGCTTAACTTGTGGCTTGCCATTTAAACCGATCACATTCATGTTAACGCGATAATTCTTTTCAAGATCAGTTGTCGCAAACAAATGCAGCATTAAGTTGTCAACATCCACTCTATTTGAGCGTGGCACAATTACAATACGTGTTGGATTTTGATGGTCAGATTCGTCACGAATATCATCAACCAAAGGCAATTTTTTAGCACGCATTTGGCTAGCTATCTGGGTTATTACTTTAGAGCCAGAGGTTTGAAAAGGCAATGTCTCAATCACAATGTCGCCATCTTCTTTTTGGTAAGTTGCTCGCATCTTGACTGAGCCATGTCCAGTTTCGTAAATTTGTCTTAGGTCGTATGGGCTTGAAACAATATGCGCACTGGTTGGATAATCCGGCGCAGGAATAATCTTCATAATTTCATCCAAATCACTAGACGGCTTATCTAAAAGATGAATACAAGCATTGACCACTTCGACTAAATTATGAGGTGGTACGTCAGTTGCCATGCCTACTGCAATACCCGATGTACCATTCAGTAATAAGTTTGGCACTTGTGCTGGCAAGTTTTTAGGCTCTTGAAGAGATCCATCAAAATTATCTGCCCACTCAGCCGTACCTTGATTAATTTCACTTAATAGTAAATCTGCATAGCGCGAAAGCTTGCTCTCGGTATAACGCATCGCGGCAAAAGATTTCGGATCATCTGGCGCACCCCAGTTGCCTTGTCCATCAATAAATGGGTAACGATATGAAAATGGCTGAGCCATGAGAACCATTGCCTCATAACAAGCACTATCGCCATGTGGATGGAATTTACCTAAAACATCACCAACGGTACGAGCAGATTTTTTGAATTTTGCGCTAGATTTAAGCCCCAGCTCACTCATCGCATAAATAATACGACGCTGTACAGGCTTGAGCCCATCACCAACAAACGGCAATGCACGATCAAGAATGACGTACATAGAATAATCAAGATAAGCGCGTTCAGAAAACTCTGCAACGCTTTGCTGCTCAAGGCCAATTTGGCTCATTTTCCCCCTGGAAATAACGGTTTTTTAATTTAACAAAAACCTAAAGTTTTGAGCCATTTTAATGCAACTTTTAGATGAAAAAAGTTAAATTATGCAAAGTCTTCTGTTGTCACACAAGAACAGAAAAGGTTTCGATCGCCATAGACGTTATCGATACGCTTTACGGGTGGGAAGTACTTGTTAGCGACTAAAGACTCAACAGGATATAAAGCCTCTTGTCGCGTATATGGATAAGTCCACTCACTGGTCATTTCGTGCGCTGTATGCGGTGCATTCTTAAGTGGGTTATTATCTTTGTCCCACTCTCCAGAAATTACTTTTTGAATTTCATCATGAATACTAACCATTGCAACAATAAAGCGATCAATCTCACGTTTAGATTCACTTTCAGTAGGCTCAATCATTAATGTACCCGCTACTGGAAATGACATAGTTGGCGAATGAAAACCATAATCCATCAAACGTTTAGCGATATCTTCTTCAGAAATTCCACTTTGCTCTTTAAGAGGTCGAATGTCGATAATACACTCATGTGCAACCATACCTTGGTCGCCACGATACAAAATTGGATAACTTTGAGCTAACTCATGTGCAATATAATTAGCGCTGACAATAGCAATTTCAGTTGAACGTTGCATGCCATATTTACCCAGTAGTTTAATATACGACCACGAGATTGGCAAAATAGAAGCAGAGCCATACATGGCTGAAGAAACAGCATTAGAATTAGGCACTAATGGGTCACCTGGTAAAAACTCAGCTAAGTGAGCTTTAACACCGATTGGACCCATACCTGGACCGCCACCACCATGAGGAATGGCAAAAGTTTTATGCAGGTTAAGGTGTGATACGTCTGCACCAAACTCACCCATGCGGGTAACACCAACCATGGCATTTAAATTAGCACCGTCTAGATAAACCTGTCCGCCAGCGGTATGAATAATTTCACAAATATTCTTTATTTCTACTTCAAAAACACCATGAGTTGATGGGTATGTAACCATGATAGCTGCAAGCTTATCGGTGTGCTTTTGCACTTTAACATTTAAATCATCAATATCAATATTGCCTGATTCATCACATTTAACAATCACTACTTTCATGCCAGCCATAACAGCACTCGCCGGATTTGTACCGTGCGCTGATGAAGGAATTAAACAGATGTTACGATCATGATCGCCACGAGATTCATGATAAGCATGAATAGCAAGTAAGCCCGCAAACTCACCCTGTGAGCCAGCATTTGGCTGCAATGACACTGCATCGTAACCCGTGATCTCACATAAATCATGCTCCAAGTCTTTAAATAATTGCTGATATCCTTTAGTTTGATCAACTGGCGCATACGGATGTAGCTTTGAAAAACCCGGTAAACTAATTGGATACATTTGCGTCGCAGCATTAAGCTTCATCGTACAAGAGCCCAATGCAATCATTGAATGATTAAGGGCGATGTCTTTATTCTCTAAACGCTTCAAGTAACGCATCATTTCAGTTTCACAATGGTAATCGCTAAACACTGGATGGGTCAAATACTTAGATTTGCGCAGCATATTTTCAGACAAAATACCGTCTGATTCTACTAATTTATCTATTGAAAAAACAGTCAGAAGCGCAAGTAATTCTGTCTCAGTAGTGGTTTCATCTACTGAAATACTAAGCTGATTATGATTAAGCAAACGAAGATTAATACCTGCTTTTTGTGCACGCTCAAACAATACTTTTGCTTGATCAGTAACTATTGTAATGGTGTCAAAAAATTGATCAGCTGCTAACTCAAATCCTGCTGAACTTAAGCTCGCTGCAAGACTACTAGCCTTAGTATGTACCTTGGTAGAAATTTTCTTTAACCCTTTAGCACCATGATAAATACCATAAGCCGCAGCAAGTACTGCCAATAAAACTTGTGCAGTACAAATGTTACTGGTGGCTTTGTCACGACGAATATGTTGCTCACGAGTTTGTAAAGACATACGCATTGCTGGATTGCCCAAAACATCTTGTGAAACACCAATAAGCCTTCCAGGTACCATACGTGCAAATTCATCACGTGTTGCTAGGTAAGCAGCGTGCGGTCCGCCAAAACCCATCGGAACACCAAAGCGCTGAGAATTACCCACAGCAATATCAGCACCCATGTCGGCTGGAGTTTTGATCAAAGCGAGCGCTAATACATCACAAGCAACAATCGTTAACACGCCATTAGCTTTTGCCTTAGCAATATCATTACTTAAATCACGTACTTCACCATTCGTACCTGGCGATTGTAACAATGCTGCAAAACAATCAGAAAAATCATTATTTTGAATATCTTCAACAACCAGCTCTATGCCTAATGGCTTAGAACGAGTTTGTAAAATAGTAATTGTTTGAATGTTAGTATTGCTGTCAATTAAAAATCTGTTGGATTTGTTTTTGCGATTAGCACGCTTTGCCATCATCATCGCTTCTGCACAAGCTGTTGGCTCATCTAATAATGAAGCATTAGAAATATCCATGCCTGTTAAATCGATAATCATTTGCTGAAAATTTAACAGCATTTCCAAACGCCCCTGAGAAATCTCAGCTTGATATGGCGTATAAGCTGTGTACCAACCTGGATTCTCTAAAATATTACGCTGAATAACGGTTGGCATTAGTGTGCCGTAATAGCCTTGACCAATAAAGTTTGTCGCTATGATATTCTCACCAGCAAGTTTTGTCGCCAACTCTAAACTATCACGCTCGGTTAGACCCTCGTCTACATTCATGCGATTTCCAAATAAAATAGACTCTGGAACCGTTTTGGAAATAACCTCATCCACCGTCTTGCAGTTGATGCTATTTAACATAGAAGTGATATCTTCAGCACTCGGGCCAATATGTCTGTCTAGAAATTCGTTACTCATAAGCTTTTCAAAATTAAAATCAATTCAAGGTGCAAATTTTATATTATTTTTCAAGCAATAATATTGATAGATATTGTTATAAAAAACAAGGTTTTATATTATGAAAAAACAAACTTTACAAAAGGTTTGGCCACATTTTTTTTATTCTACAAGGCGAATGCAGGAGGATATAAAGGAGTTTAGAAATTCTAAATGACTGAATGAACGACAAATTCAACACAGTAGAATAAAAAAATATGGCTAAAGGATTACTATATATCGCTAACCCGGTGGCCAAGTCAACGCACGCCCGCCCAAACAATGAAGATGAATATGATATACAGTTTGTCCACCGTTTTCATTGCAGTTCATTACCACGCGATAACCATCTTCTGAAAAACCTAAATCTTTGGCAATTTTGCTAGCTGTTAAAGTCAGCTTGCCGATTAAT
>ERZ891376.468-NODE-468-length-10670-cov-5.289496_pt1 | contig 10670 bp, 7 predicted proteins | sample MGYA00520906_ERZ891376 | MGnify/ENA primary metagenome ERZ891376 (study PRJEB32303, sample SAMEA104408695) | aquatic metagenome | biome: Brackish water; feature: Chemocline; material: water | place: Baltic Sea | collected 2014-10-18T08:59:00 | depth 139 m ...
ACATGAAACTCTCGGTGTGCCACTTTTCATCGTGGAGTTTCATCTCCTGCGGTGACCCGAGACCGGCTAAAATGGGCATTACCCCAGGGATCGGATTGTCTTCCCTGACTTTTATATATTTCAGTACATCGTTACAGAGTCCCAGGAATTCACCAGCCTGTGCAATATTGACATCCCCTGTTCCCCGAACAGCGATCGCTTTCACTCCTTTATCTCCCATAACAGCTCCTATTCCACCCCGGCTGGCACTGGACCTGCCCTGCTCAATAGAGGCAAAATAAACCCTGTTTTCACCGGCCAAACCGATAGCGGCCACCTGGGCTTTTGGTTCCTTCAACTCCTTTTGAATAAGTTCAGCGGTTTCATTAGAACCTTTCCCCTGCAAATGAGAGGCATCACGTATTTCTACTTTGTCATTGTGTATCCACAAATAAACCAGCCCGGGAGACTTCCCGCGCAAGATCACTTTATCATAACCGGCATACTTTAATTCCGGCGCCCAAAATCCCCCCATCATTGAAAATGCCATTAACTTAGTCTGAGGAGAAATTGTAGATACAATCGTGCGGTTGCAACCGGGAGCGGGTGTGCCGCATAAAAGGCCGGCTGCAAATATGAGCAGGTTCTCGGGTGAAAAAGGTTCAATTTCAGGCGGAACCCTGTCCCATAATATCTTGGCGTTCGTACCCAGACCACCCAGGTAAAGCCCGGTTTCTCCAGGGTCCGTAGCAACCCTCTCAATGCTTCCCCGGGTCAGATCGATTTCTAAATTAAACCCTGTCTCTGCATATCTCATCTTTTTTCCCTTTTAATATCTGATATCTAGAAACAAACATACATAAAATTTTACATAATACCCCCAAGCCTGAAAATCAAAATTACTAAGAAAAGATATAGTTGAGGTAAAATCTGTCAGATATCATATAGATGAAGCTAATTATATATGTTTTAATATTTTTTCATACTTTTGAATCTGGCAAAACTAGTTTATTCTTTACCTAGTTATTGTTAATTTGCACATTGATAAATAACTAAGCAATCATGAACGATAACCTTGATTCCTTATTCAAACCAAAATCTGTTGCCCTCATCGGCGCCTCTTCAAAGGAACTCTCCATCGGGAATGTTATCATTAAAAACCTTCTCCACTATCAATTCAGGGGTCCGGTTTATCCCATCAACCCTAAAGTGGATGAGATCAGGGGATTAAAAGCCTATCCTTCCATTCTGGATGTACCGGGGGAAATAGATCTGGCCCACATTGTAATTCCACCTCCATTTGTACCGGCGGAGGTAGAAAACTGCGGGAAGAAAGGGGTCAGGGCAATTATCGTCAACACGGCAGGATTTAAGGAGATGGGAACAGAAGGCCAGGCGCTGGAAGAGGATTTCCTCGCCAGGGCTAAGAAATATGGCATCAGGGTCGTTGGCCCGAACTGCCAGGGGATCATCAACTCCGATCCAGCTGTCAATGCCTATTGTAACTTCACCTTTACCTATCCTGTGCCCGGGCATATCTCTGTTGTTGCCCAGAGTGGCGGTGTTGGCGCTGTGATCATGCAGGCCTTTTACGACATGGGGATTGGTCAGCGGATGTACGCCTCCAATGGCAACGGGTCGGATGTATCCATCACCGAAATCCTGAGTTATTACGGAAAAGATGACGGAACAAGGGCTATCGTACTCTATGCCGAGAGCCTGCAGAATCCGCAGGAATTTATCACAATATCCAGAGGTGTAACTGCCCGGAAGCCGGTATTGGCAATCACTGCCGGGCGAACGGAGAAAGGAGCTGAGGCATCCCGGTCACATATCGGGGGAATGGCAGGCAGCATCTCCATGGACCTCATCTATAAAAAGGCAGGCATTCTCACCTTCAGCAGTCAGGAAGATCTGTGCCATGCCGCAGTAGCCCTCTCTTCGCAACCAATCCCCCGGGGCAATAAAGTGGGTATCATCACCAATACCGGCGGACCATCCGTAATTGCAATTGACGAACTGGTAAGTTGCGGACTGGAGATCCCTCCGCTTTCAGAAGAAGCTGCAGAAGTTCTTAATGGGACAATGCTGGAATCGGCCTCCATCCGAAACCCGCTGGATGTTGTCGCAACAGCCGGTCCACCCCATTTTAAAAGCGCATTCGAGGTAATGCTGAAGGAGCCGCAATACGATAGCATCTACCTCAATTTTGTAACCCCACCTTTTGTTGATTGCGAAAATGTTGCCCGTGAGATCGTAACCGCTGCAAAATCCGGAGGCAAACCGGTCGTTTGCAACTACATGACCGACAAGGAGAAATGGGGTGGTACTTCAAGAATCCTCAAGGAGGGCGAGATCCCCTGCTTTGATTTCGCCGAAACTGCGGCACGTGCACTCCACTCCCTGGTTCGGTACCATGAAATCAGATCGGCGAAACCAGGTTTGGTAAAAACCTTTTCGGATGTTGACAAAGAGACCGTGCACACCATTCTTCTCAATGCCTTGTCACAGAAAAGGGAGGTCCTGACTGCCGCGGAAGTTTACGGCATCCTGGAGGCATACAGGATACCTGTGGCGCCCTGGAAGGTAGTTCAGCATGTGAATGAGGTAGCTGAAGCCGCAACCGGAATTGGATTCCCTGTTGTCATCAAAGCCGATTCGGAAGAGATCATCCACAAGAGTGATGTGGGCGGTGTAGTTATTAATATTCAGGATGCAGACGAGGCAACCAGGATCGCAGATACTATGAGGAAGAAGCTGGGTGACGGTGTGCATTTCTTTGTGCAAAAATTCCTTCCCAAAGGTCAGGAGTTAATTATCGGGGCAAAAGCTGTAGAAAGTGTCGGCCATGTTATAATGTTCGGTTTAGGTGGTATCTTTGTAGAGATACTAAAGGATGTATCTTTTACGATCACTCCTGTCAGTGATACAGAAGCTATATCGATGATCAGCTCCATTAAAGCTGCTCCTTTGATAGATGGATACAGGGGGGGGAAAGGGATAAATAAGAAGAAAGCTATTGAGATCATTCAACGAATCTCAATGCTCGGAACTGATTTTCCGGCAATTAAGGAGTTGGACCTCAATCCGCTCTTTGCAACCGGTGACGAAATTTGTGTAGCAGATGCCAGGATCATACTTTAATCAGGAAACCAATTATCAACCAATATAAGAACCATGGAGAAGAAGAAATACAACATTGGGATTATCGGATTAGGGCCGATTGGCCAGACTCTGTCTGTACATTTCAAGATGGCTGGCTGTGAAGTTGCTGTTACAGACCTTGATCGGGATAAGCTTAACCTTATCCGAAAAGAGGGGATGGAAATTGTTTCGAAAATTGAGAAAAGATCATTCTTCAAATATGTTTACTACTCTGTGGAGGAGATGCTTGAGCATAATTTTGACATCCTGGTTTCTGCCGTCAAAGATTATCATGTCGACAATATCGTGAAGATCATCGAAGGGAACCTTAAGAAGGATGTTTTCCTGCTCAGCGCTCAGAACGGAATCGATATCGGAAGAAAGTACCAGGGTCATTTCCCCGAATCCTCCATCCTGAGGATGGTGATCAATTTTGCCGGGAATCTTCAGGCACCAAACACAACTGCGATCAACTTTTTTAACCCTCCCAATTACATTGGTTCGATGGACGATTCGCAGGAAGAACTTGCCGGGTGGATCGCACAGACCCTGTCAAGTGTAGACCTCACTACAGTACCGGTAAACGCATTTGCTATCAATGATAAGGTCTGGGAAAAAACAATCCTGAATGCCGCCCTGAGTCCCTTGTGCGCCATTTCCCGGCTAACCATGAAGGAGGCTATGAACAATGGAGATACAAAGGAGGTCATCGAGCAGATTCTCTATGAAGCAGTACAGGTTGCTTGTGCCGAAGAGATTAAACTTCCCGATAATTTCATCAAGCTGGCCATGAGGTACCTCAACAGTGCAGGGAACCACATGCCTTCACTAGCAGTCGACCTGATCAACAAACGGGAAACCGAAATCGATTACATGAATGGTAAGATCGTTGACTATGGCCGAAAACATTATATCAAAACCCCTATAAACCTGGTACTTACTAACCTGGTAAATGCCATCTCCTGCAAAGATGGCGTTGGTAATTGCAAGTAAGTTCACATAAGTAATTAAAATTAACCTGACGAATTATGAGTAACAAAATTTATTCATGGCAAATGACGGCTCTGGATGCCGATTTTCAACTTGCCGAAGATCCGTTCCCGGAACTTGAAGCCCATGAAGCGCTGGTAAAAGTTGCCGGATGCGGCGTGTGTCATACTGACCTGAGCTTCTGGCATTACGGAGTGAAAACCAAGAAAGAGCTCCCCCTTACGCTTGGCCATGAGATCAGTGGATTGGTGATCGCCGGCCCTGCTGAATGGGTAGGGAAAAATGTAATCGTACCTGCTGTGCTCCCCTGTGGAGATTGCGAACTGTGTCAAAAAGGGCGAAGCAATATGTGTCAGAAGCAACTGATGCCCGGAAATTACTTTCATGGAGGATTTGCTTCCCATATTAAGGTTCCCGCCCGTTTTCTGTGTCCCGTTCCCGACTCTCTGTTGAAGAAATACCCTCTCGAAAAACTCTCGGTGATTGCTGATGCCATCTCTACACCATACCAGGTAATCGAAAAATCAGAGCTTGAATCAGGGGATTTTGCTATTGTTATTGGTGTTGGTGGAGTTGGAATTTATACAGCGCTTATCGCCGGGATTCTTGGCGCAAAAGTGCTTGCACTGGACATCGACGATACCAAACTCGGGATTGCTAAAAATCATGGAGTGGATGCAACGCTGAACGTGAAAGACATCGATATGAAAACCATTAAGGGACATGTCAGGGAGATTGCCAAAGAGCTTGGCGTTTCACGTTATGGATGGAAAATTTTTGAAGTCTCCGGCACCAAACAGGGACAGGAGCTGGGATTCAACCTGCTTACCTTCACCTCTACACTCTCCATTGTTGGTTTTACCCTCGACAGGTGTGAGGTTCGACTAAGCAACCTGATGGCTTTTGACGCCAAGGTGATCGGAACCTGGGGATGCAAACCGGAACTCTATCCTGAAGTTGTGGATCTGATCGCAACCGACAAGTTGAAGATCGATGATTTTGTGGAAACCTTTCCCTTGTCGAAGATCAACGAGGTGTTCCGGAATACCCTGAATCATGCTTACCTGAAGAGATCCGTACTGGTACCCGATTTCAGTTGACCCCTCCCTGGCCCTCCCCTTGAAGGGGAGGGGACGGGGGAGAGGTCGTCAAATAATATCAGTAAAATATTAACCTAAACGAGAAACCATGCTAGCAAGTCACAATCTTACCGAAATTACCTACAAGGAGATCCTGTTTGAAAAACGTCCGTGCAAGGATTTTAGCGGAAATCACGTTGAAGGGCTTTTCAATGCCTGGATCATCCTGAACAATCCCCAGCAGTATAACTCCTATACAACCGATGCCGTTAAAGAGGTGATCCTTGCCATGCGGGAGGCCTCTAATGACCGGAGTGTCGCTGTTATTGTATTTACCGGGGTGGGGGATAAAGCCTTTTGTACCGGCGGGAACACGAAAGAGTATGCCGAATACTATGCCGGGAACCCTCAGGAGTACAAGCAATACATGCGCCTTTTCAACGATATGGTCTCTTCCATCCTCATGAACGACAAACCAGTTGTTTGCCGGGTGAATGGCATGAGGATAGGCGGTGGTCAGGAGATTGGGATGGCGTGCGACTTTTCCATTGCACAGGATTTTGCCCGGTTCGGACAGGCCGGTCCAAAACATGGCAGTGCACCAGATGGTGGGTCGACAGATTTCCTGCCGCTATTCGTTGGCATTGAAAACGCAATGTTCTCATGTACTGTTTGTGACCCATGGTCAGCCTATGAAGCTATGCGATGGGGGTTAATTACCGAAACAGTACCAGCACTCAAAGTAAATGGAGAATTTATTCCAAACCCATTGGTGTATACCGATCAATGGGCAAACAACAAAGGTCAGATTATCTACGGGAAGCCGAAATCTGGCGAAGAGCTTGCCAATGGAAAGGCATTGATGAAATCAGGTGAAATGGACCTGACTATGCTGGATGAGGCTGTGGAACGTTTTTGCACCAAGTTGTTATACCTGATGCCCAACTGCCTCAGCAAGACCCTGAACTCTCTCCGCAAGCATAAACTTGAACACTGGGATAAAAACAAGGAGAGCAACAGGGACTGGCTGGCACTCAATATGATGACTGAAGGAAAAGCAGGCTTCAGGGCATTCAACGACGGACCAAAGGATAACCGGGAGGTGAACTTCATCAAGCTCCGGCAGATGCTTGCCGAGGGTCACGAGTGGAATGATGAACTCATCCGTGAGACCTCCCCGCAGTTTAAGAAATAGGGGATGATAACCACTAAAACTCAAATGTGCAAAATTCTGGATAATAGAAATTTACCACATAGGCACAGTAGGTCACAATAGTAGTAAGGATCGTTTTTTTACTAATGTGATCTATTGTGACTATTGTGGTTGAGATTAGTGAGAGGGTTGAATCCTTCTAAATCAAAAGATTATGGAAAAAATCAAAGTTGAGTACATGTTTGAAAATTCCGTTGCCCGGGTAATTCTGGACGACGGGAAAGCCAATATTCTAGACAGTATAATGATGAAGGATATCACAGACTTCCTGGAATCATTGAAAAAGAATAAGGATATCAAACTGATTACATTTGAAGGAGAGGGAAACAATTTCTCTTATGGAGCCAGTGTAGCTGAACACACAAAAGAGAAAGCCGCCGAAATGCTGGAGAGTTTTCATAAGATGTTTTTTACCCTGATCGAACTCCATATTCCAACTCTTGCCAAGTTGGCCGGTCAATGTCTGGGAGGCGGGTTTGAATTAGCCCTCGTCTGCAATTTTATCTTTGCTGACAAGAGTGCAAAGATCGGCCAGCCCGAAATTATCCTGGGTGTGTTTGCTCCTCCGGCCTCCGTGATGTTGCCCTTGAAGGTAGGGAATGCCATGGCGGATGAATTGTTGATCACCGGGAAAATCATTTCCGCAGATGAGGCAAAATCGATAGGGCTTGTCAATGAGGTATCTGAAGACAAAGCTTCTATGAATGCCGATACGGACGAATGGATCAGCAAAAATATCCTCAGCAAAAGCGCTTCATCCCTCCGGTATGCCACAAAGGCGGCCAGGGCCTCCTTCGACTTCTTCATGCTGAAACATCTGCCAGCCTTCACAGAGATGTATGTAAATGAGTTGATGGAAACCCATGATGCAAATGAGGGGATCAAGGCTTTTATGGAGAAGAGAAAACCGGTCTGGAGGAATTGTTAATTACCTCACCTGTTTCACCCCATCTCCTTCAGGAGAGGGGGACGGGGGGTGAGGTAAATAAAGAAAAGTATGAGCGAAAAGGGAACACAGGACAAAACGGAACTTGTAAGACTGAAGTCGACAGGCGAGCTTCGCATTACTATGGATGCCTATTTTACAAGGCTGAAAAAGGCGGCAGAGACACGGAACCGGAAGATCGCCTGGTGTACGAGCGTAGGGCCTGCCGAACTGTTGTATTCGATGGGATTCGAGGTTTACTTTCCCGAAAACCATGGGGCCATGCTGGGTGCCGGCAAGAATGCCGACAAGTATATCCCTACCGCCGTTGCTCACGGATATTCACCCGACATCTGTTCGTATCTGACCAGCGACATCGGGGCCTTTCTTCAAAATGAAACCCCACTACAGAAGAGCGGTTTCAGTTCTGTGCCCCGGCCTGATATCCTGGTTTATAATACAAATCAGTGCAGGGAGGTGGAAGACTGGTTTAACTTTTATGCAAGGCATTTTAATGTACCTGTGGTTGGAATACATACACCGCTAAATATCAAGGATCTGAATCCTGAGATCATTAAAAGCGTTGAGGATCAATACCATCGGATCATTCCCGAACTTGAAAAGGTGGCAGAGCACAAATTCGATATGGACCGTTTCAGGGAAACCGTCGGTTTATCCCATGATGGTTGCGTACTATGGAAACAGGTTCTGCAAAAGGCAAAGCACATCCCATCGCCAATCAATTTCTTCGATTCCGCTATCCACATGGGCCCCATCGTTGTCATGCGGGGCACCCAACATGCAGTTGATTACTATAAAATTCTGCTGGCTGAGTTGGAAGAACGGATAAAAAACAACATCAGTGCTGTCCCAGCGGAACGGTTCCGAATCTATTGGGAAGGGATGCCGCTCTGGTACAAACTGAGTAGCATGGCCAAGCTATTCGCCAAACTTGATACTTGTATTGTCGCCTCCACATACTGTAACAGCTGGGTGTTTGATGACCTTGATTCAGCCAATCCCTTTGAATCCTCGGCACTGGCATACAGTAAATTGTTTATCGTCAGATCAGACACGGTAAAGGAAAAGGTACTGGAACAGCTCCTTCACGAGTTCTCTGTCCAGGGGATCATCTACCATGATTCAAAAACATGCGCCCGGAATTCCAACAATCGGTTCGGACTGCAGAACCGCCTGTTCAAACAGACCGGAATCCCTTACCTGGAGATAAATGGCGATTTGAACGATCCCCGCTGTTACAGTGAAGAACAAAGCATCATTGCCATTGAAACCTTTATTGAGCAGCTGGAGGCGAAGATGTAGGACGAAGGACGAAAGACGAAGGACGAAAATAAAACAGTACAGCCGCAATTTATTGCGGCTCAATCCGAAACAGACTAGCATGTACAGATTGGGAATTGATCTTGGGTCTTCATACACGAAAGGAGTTTTGGTTGATGAAAACAACCGGATGGCTGCATTTCATTGTGTGAAAACCGGGTACAATTTCAACAAAGCTGCAGAGAAGATCATCTCCCATTTTGCTGAGAGCTATGAGATTGTGTATCCTGCTTACACTTGTGGTTACGGTAGGGAGGAGATCAAGGTTCCGTTTGTCTCCAACTCAGAGCTGATCGCTCTTGCCAAAGCTGTTTATGAGATCTATCAAACCTCCTGTTCCATCATAGATATCGGAGGACAGGACACTAAATTTATACAGGTAAATGCACTCGGACAGGTCGATAAATTCAAAATGAACAGGAAGTGTGCAGCCGGAACAGGCTCTTTCCTTGAGGAGATCGCTTTCAGGCTGGATGTAACACCGGAGGAATTTACTGAGTTTGCAAAAGAGGCCACCCAGGAGGTGAAGATCAACAGCTATTGCACCGTTTTTGCTATTTCTGAGATAATCGGAATGATCAAAACCGGTGCGACGTTGGCCAACATCATCATCGGCATCTACAACTCTATCATTTTAAGGTCGGTTGAACTTTCTCTTGTGGAAGATCACCTGGTGATAACCGGCGGGTTGCCAGCCATGCATCCGACGATCGTCGGCCTTTTTAAAGAGAGATATCCCGATTCCGACAGCCCGGAGCATGCACAGTTCCTGGCAGCTTACGGATGTGTGCTGTTAAATAATCATAATTATCAACAAGGAGGTGTAAATGAAAGCAGTTGAATCCATGTTTCCCAAAGCAAGAATTCCATACGGCACATGGGGCAGCAGCTATTTCCCGGCATGGCAAACCTCGGCATTATCAGAGGTTAACATTGGTCAGTTTGCAGGGGAGGCTATGGCAAGCATATTGGGAAAACGAAAAGTTCCCGCTAAAAACCTGGAGTATCTCATAATCGGATCAACAATCCCTTTCCATTGGAAATTCTGGAATGCTCCATTGATTGCAAGTTGCCTGGGTCACAGGATCCCTGGTTATCATATGGAACAAGCATGTGCTACCGGTCTTTCTTCGGTAATAATAGCAGGCTCAGAAGTAAATTCAGGATCATACGATACCGTTGGAGTACTCACCTTCGACAGGACAAGCGATTCGCCGGTAGGAGTGTTCCCTGAACGCAGCTCTTACCGGAGAACCGAAGCCCTGGTTGATGTCTGGGATAATTTCGGTTTTGATCCCTCTACAGGCGGTGGGATGATTGCTACAGCCGGTATTGCTGCCAGGAAGTACAAAATTGACCGGTCAGAAGTTGACGAGCTCACTTTCCTCAGGTATAAACAATATTTCGAGGCAAAACATTCAGGCTTCCTGAATCGTGTTCTTTTCCCGTTTGAAATATTGAATGTCGAGGGAAGACTTTCCGGGAAAATTGATGATGACTTTGGTGTACGCCAGATAACACTCCAGGCATTGAAGGATATGCGTGAACTGGATACCTGTGTGACAGCAGGAGGGCAAACACACGCTTCAGACGGAATGGCTACAGTGCTTGTGACCTCCCCTGAGAAGGCAAAGGAATTAAGCCAAAAACCCGAGATTGACATCCAATTTATAGCTAAAGTGGATATCCGAACGCTTCCTGGACTTATGCCTGAAGCACCCGGATTTGCGGTTAAAAAGCTCCTGCAGCGAACAGGTTTGACGATGGACGATATGGTTGTGGTGAAAAATCACAATCCGTTCGCCGTAAACGATGCGATATTTGCCAAAACAATGAATTATGACTGGCGGAAAATGAATAACACAGGATGTTCACTTGTATGGGGACATCCCCAGGCTCCAACACTTACACGGACCCTGATCGAATCGCTTGAAGAAGCTGTTGATCTGGGCGGGGGTTATGTTTTGATATTCGGTTGTGCCGCCGGCGATGTGGGTAC
>ERZ891376.469-NODE-469-length-10667-cov-5.770449_pt1 | contig 10667 bp, 8 predicted proteins | sample MGYA00520906_ERZ891376 | MGnify/ENA primary metagenome ERZ891376 (study PRJEB32303, sample SAMEA104408695) | aquatic metagenome | biome: Brackish water; feature: Chemocline; material: water | place: Baltic Sea | collected 2014-10-18T08:59:00 | depth 139 m ...
GTAGATTAATGAGTAAAGTATGTGGTATATGTGGTTATCCAGACAATGTATGTAAGTGTAGTACTGATACAGACTATGGTTTTAATCAAGAGATAAAACAAACAATAGGCAAGGTACCATTGGGTAACCTATTGGACTTTAAACATGCATTAGAGCAAGTGTCTAAGGTAAGAGCATTTGGTAATAAGAAGTATCCAGATAAAGAAAGCTACAAAGAGATACCAACACACATGTTAATTGATGCAACGATGAGACATTTGTTTAGTGAAGGCAATGATGAAGAGACTGGCGTAAGTCACTATGCAAGTGCTATAATGAACTTGCTTATGATAATAGAAAAAGATAAACTGTAAAGGAAATACAATGTACATAAAGATAAGTTTTGATGAAAAAAATAGAGCTGAGTTTGACTTCAAGAATGTAACTGATGAGCAGATATTCACTGCACTACTAGGAATAGAAGCATATATAGCTGCTAAGAGTGAGTTACCAGCATCGGAGATACGTTCAATAATGGATGAGATGAAACAAGACTTACAATTCAAAGACAAGTAGCTAGAATACATCTCCATAGTTACCGTTAACTATATGTCTGCTATCAAACATATTTAGGGTAAAGTCTAGATTATCTTTACCTTCATCCTCCTTATACTTCTCCATTCCAAACTCCTCATCATCACTCATATGTTCAATCATATATATAACACCATTACCAAGACTATCTAGCCTATCATCAGCTCTAAGACTTTGACGTTCTTTAGTAATCTTACTGAACTGATATGTAAAGCTATTGATGATATTAGATTGTTTATCTTTATCTAATGTATCCTTATCAACTATTAACTTATGTTGGTTTACTAGAGGCTCTAATGCTTCTATGATACGAACTTCTTTCTGTCCAGTAACATTAACTTCATCTATTTTAGTCTTAGGACTTATACGTCTCAAGTGTGGTTCTAACATCTTAGTGAACATTCCTCCACCCCAGTTCTTTTCTATAAGCAAAGTATCTATTCCATATATCTTACATAGGTTAGCAATGTTAATCATATTCTCATCTTCATATCCACCTTGTAATCCAGTTATCTTCTTTAGGAAGAGTCTTGTGTTAAGTGAAAAGATTAGTGATATACCTATCTCATCTTTACCTTTACCAGAAGGGTCTAATGAAAGTATCTTCATTTCATATTCAGCTACCTCATCAGATACATATGAAGGTGAGTATAACTTATCAGCTTTGAATCCATTGTGTTTGATGTATAGATTATTATCAGGCATAGATGAATGAGTTATCTTTAATGGTGCTACATCATTATCAATATCCATAACTATTAAGTCATTTAGTTTTAGCGGGAATCTTAAATCATCTGCATCAGAAACATCTAGCATATACTGTAGTTTATATTTAGACTTACCAATTCTCATCTTCTTAGACATAAGGAAGTCTTTATCTAATCTCTCATCAACAGCAGTACCTATAAGTTCATCTGCTATCATGTCTTTTACAAATGGAGCTAATCCACCAAAGTATTGACTATCATCTTCAGGTACTTCAGCTGGAATAATAAATGGTATTACACCTTTGTCAATCCAACTTATATACATAGATGACATAGAGTGAGGAGTACACAAAGTGATGGACTCATCCTTACCAGACATAAGTAGATTCTGTGCTTCCATACAGTAGGTATCATTCTTTTCCATCATAACAGTAGACTCTACTGATTGTGCAGTTTCAACATCATCATAGATTACAAGTGAAGCTCTAAATCCAGCTAATTGGTTACCAGCACCAACAGCATATACTGAAGCACTATCTGAAGCAGATGAACCAGCGACATCAAACATCTGCGTAGATGTACGTTCAACATTATGTCTAGGCACCATAGGCTTAGTGATAGGTAGAGTTCCTATTAGCTTCTTAACAAACTGAGTGTATGACTTTGCTCTATCGCTACCAGCAGACATAACAAGTATCTTCTCATTAGGGTCGTTAAGTAATCTCCATGCTACATATATTTGAGATGTTAGTGACTTACTAAGTCCACGCATAGCCATCATCATTCTATGTGGGTTATCTCTGTTGGATATAAACTTAGCCATCTCTAGTTGTGCTATTGTAGGTGCTGGTAGATTTAAGTGAGCAAATGAATAAACATAGAAACAAGCAAACTCATCTTCTAGAAACTTATCTGGATAATACTTATCATCTTTATTGATAGCTCCCCAAGTTGTATCTCTACATCTATCTTCAAAGTATTCAAAGTTATACATTTTTCTTTCTTCTCTTCTCTGCTTCTTTAAGTCTTCTCTCCATATCTTCTTCTACTGTTGATTTAGCTTTCTCAGCTACTACATTGTTCTTAGCAAGGTAATTAGTTACTACTGTAAGTTCAGGCAATACAGATGTATCACCCCCCTCTTTTGTAGCTTCCATTATTATCCTTCTGATGTTCTTATCTATTATGTCAAGTTCTTCTTGTTTCCCTAGCAACGTTCCCATATGAATCCTCCAGCTGTTTTACATTTGCCACTAGCAGCTCTAGTTATATTTGACCTATTTATTCCAGTTTCTCTAGATGCTTGTTGACCAGAGTGGTATGTGGCAATAGTTATTCCATCTTTAGACTTTTGAATAAACTGCGTACTTTGCTTATTGTTATACCCACTAATTCTATCTGCTTTACCTTTCATATTATTATCATGCCAAGTCATTACTTGAATATTTTCAAGACTATATCCAAGATAATCATTAATCCTATCTACGCTTGGAGACAATTCCTTGTCGAACCCACTATCCTTCCATTGTGAATGTAATTTTAAATATACACTATTTGATAGTAACCAATCTTTCAGCTCTGATGAACTGTATGATATAGATATTACAGTTCCGTTCCTTACTCGCTCTTGCTGATGATAGAAAATTCTTCTATAATGACCAGATAGAGACCTTCTCTTATCTGTTCCAGCCTTTGAATGACAAGACTTGCAAACCTTTGCTGACTCCTTATATGGCTCAGACTCAACGTTACATATATTACATACTTTCATATTAATCCTTTATAACAGTATAGTCTAATTTAATGCCATTGTCAATCTTGTTTAGTCATCTATTCTCCTCTCTAGTTTGACTTTGCATAACTATATATATCAATAACATCTGTCATCTTCTGAGCCATGTTGGCTGTAGGACTATCTCCTAATCCAGTAACAGTACCTATTAGTCCATACTGAGGTATATTTAATAATCCAGCAACTAATAAGTCTGTATCATCATAGTCTTTGCCTTGTATTTCATTTCTAAGCATAGATTGAATCATACCAGCTTGAAACCATAATGCTATTTGTGTCATAGCAAATGCATCTCCTTGCAATGCTCCTCTACCTAAGAATCCACCAAGATTAGAGTATGCTGACATTGGGTATTTAAGCATAGATGATAATGCTACCCCAGCAGCAGAATGTCTTGTATATGCACCAGAAGTACCAAGAGTAGTTTGATTCATTCTTTTAATCATCATATTATCAACAAGGTTCTTAAACTCATCTTTAGTTTTAAAATCTGCTTTTGTATAGTCAAAGAATTTAACATGACCTTTATCATTTAATTTTAGATTCTTCTTTAGATAGTTCTCCATTCTTGTAGTAATAGGGAATGCAGATAGCTCATGTTCAGTTAATGGCATACTACCATCAAAATGTTTATATAGCCTATCCATTACGTCTTGCATGCTTGCTTTAGCTATAAAGTCTGATGTTCTAGAGAATGGTAAAGTATGCAGTGTAAAGTCTCTCCACATCTCAGAGTATTTAGTCCAGTTGCCTATACCACTGTCTTGATTACTAAACTCATCAAATGTTCTAAATTGTCCATAGTTAGAAGAGTATTTAGATTGACCTAATCCTAGTCCATCTTTACCAAATGGTACATCACTAGCTATGAAACTATCATCTCCAAATCCTCTTACACTTCTAGTTAAATTACCCATACCATCCATTAATCCAGATTGTCTTATAGTATTTGCTGCATATATGAAACCTTCAGACATAAGAGATATTGTACTGAATCCCATCATCCTAGCAATAGCCATATTGCCTATATTCTTCATAACCACATTAGCTGTCTGGCTATAATCTATTGAAGGTACACCTATTGTTGCAAGTATATCATTAAGTGCTATAGCCCTATGAGATTCAATCATATTAGCTTCTTTAATTATATTAATAGCATCATCAACTGACTTGTATCCATTAGCTGCAAATGCTACATGACCTCCAGCTTGATTGAATAAAGTATTAGATAATGATGATATGTCTGTCATAAATAAATCATTGATTGTTATGTTTGTTGGAATACCATTTATATCTACTGACACAGTATCGAACTTATCATAGTCCATATGTATTCTAGCTTTAGTTCTACCATAGCTACCAGATATAGCAGAGATAACTTCTTCTATCTCATCTGCTTCTAAACCTTTCTTTGTAAGTTCCTTCTGTAGTGCTTCTCTTGATTCTTTAGAAAATGTCTTTGATGCAGTTACATCTCTTTTAATCATATTCTCTATATACTCTCTAGCTACAAGAAGTTTTCTATCCTCTGGAGTCTTAGTTAGCATTTCAGAAAACTTTGATATTAGAGCTTCTTTACCTGATTGAGATATACCAGTAATCTTATTTGCAAACATAAGTCCATTATGTATTCTAGGAACATACATTAAGTTATCAGTTGCATATACCATCTTATCAGCATTCTTTACTCCAGCTTCCTTCATGTCTTTTAGCACTTGCTCATAATATTCAGATACTTTCTTAGCACCCTTAACTACTTGTGGTTTATCTGCATGCTTACCCATAGTCATATGCTCCCATACTTCATGATTAAACTTTGCTCTGAATGACATGTCAGTAAACATTGAAGCTATATTCTTTACATTAGATATATCTTCTACTTCTCTCCATTCTGTAAATATATCTCTTAACTCTCTTTCTAATCCTTGTGACTTAGAGTGTGCAAATATTCTCTTTGTAGTTTCTATTGTTTGTGCTGTTTGGTCTAATGGGTTAAAGTATAACCTATTCAAGAAGTCTTTAGCTGCTCCAGTAGTATTATCCAATAGAGGCTTAACAGTTTCAGTCAATGATGTTCTACTACTATTAAAGAATGAACCAATACTGCTTCTAATCTTTCTAGTGTCATCATATGCTTCACCTTGAGTTGCTCTCTTGACACCATTTCTTAATGATTGTCTAACTGTACCAGTTTGTATTCCTCTCTTGATACCTAATCCAAGAAGAGCCATTACTATACCTAGTCCAACTATTGCAGTTCCATCTTGTGCTAAGTCTGCGCCATCATAAGCTCCAAGCCCAGATGCAGCTAATGCACTAGCACCAACAACTTTAACAACTCTACCATTAACTTTAATCTTAGCTGCTGATTCTTTTGTTACATTATCTATTGTATGTTCAACTTCAATCTTTGGACTCTTAAATCCCTTACCTTTACCTTTCTTAAATGAGTAATCTATTTGCTCAAATGCAGACTTAGATATATATCCACCATCATGCATAGCTTTATATATATTAAATACATCTCTAGCTATCTTCTGTTTACCATTGTCTGTCTTAGCTATGACTTCCATAGATTTCTTAACATCAGTTATATCCACCTCTATATCTCTAGCTAAATCATGTATGTCTTCAATCTCTTGTTTTACTACTCTAAGTTTCTTAGCTGAATTGAAAATCTTACTTTCTTTAGCTAGCTTCCTAGCTTGCTCTCTAGCTATTTGTGCTTCAATCTTATTAGTTATTTTAACTAGCTTCTTGTAGCCTTTAGAGCTTATCGTCTTAAGCCTTGCTCTAATGTTACTTTTAAGTATTTCTTTCTCTGAGTTAGTTAGTTTGGTACTAGCTTTAACTTGTCTCTCTAGTGCAAGTATCTCACTCTTAATATCAGATTTAATAGGAGCAGTTAATCTTGCTTGTTTGTTTTCTAATAGCATAGTTTCTTTATACTTATTATCAACAGTATTCTTTCCTAATCCTTTTGTTTGTGGAACTTTAATTCTAGTATCTAAACCATTGATTATCTTGTAATCTATAGGACTTAATAAACCATAAGTTATTAAACCTTCAAGCATTGTGACATCTTCATTAGTAGCACCTAATACAGCACCATAAGATACACTTGAACCTACAACAGCTTTAGCTAATCCTTTTTTAACATTGTCTGCTACCATCATCTTAGCTTCCAAGTCTGCTGCTTTCTTCATGTCTATTAATGTAGATGAAGCAAATCCACTGTACTTAGATGTAGTTGTAAGTCCACTAGCTGTCATAGATGTTCTTGAAGCATTCTCTAATATCCTAGCCATTCTATCACTCTTAGCTAATGTAGTAAGCCCTCTAACGACATATGTAGCACCACCAGTTAGAACAACACTAGGGTCTGTAGCAACAGCAACAGATAGGTTAGCAATAGTAGATTCAGTCTCAGTGTATAGATTCATCACCTTATCTAATGCTTTTGTCTTTAACTGTTCTTTCTCTGCTAAGTCAAATAGATGTTCATAATTCTTAGCTTCTTGTATATATGGTCTAGAGTTCTCATTAAGTCCATATGACCTAATAATCATATCTTCTTTTTCTTTATCAAATGTACTCAAGAACTTATCATCTTTTCTTCTATACATCCCTCTGTCATACTTGAAGTAATCTATTACTCCTCCTACATCAGAACCATCAAATGTAGCTGATAACCCCCAATACTTATCTGATAGACTAGCATTCTCTATATTAGTTAGTCTCTTCTCTTCATCAATAATTGATTGCTGATTTTGATTATTATCTATAGAAGACATAAACGAACTACCAAACGAATTGAATATATTTGGCGGTGTAGTATCTCTTAGCGGAGACTCAGGAACAGACATATTAATCTGTGTATCTGTAACCTCTCCTATATTTTTTGCTGTATTCTCTACTGTAACATCAGGCATATTTACTCCTAGTACATATTGCTTAGTATATCTATATTGTTATCTTTCTTGTCTGCTTCTTCAAATTTATCACTAAACTTCTTCTTCAATGCTGCTGGTACACCATTCTGTATATCTTCAGGAGTCATAAGTACACTGTGTAATATTTTTCCACTATCACTTTTGATATTAACTATAGTAATTAACTCATTAGTATCAGATGAACCATTATACACTCTTGATTGAGATATATCTACATTTTTATCATCAACAACATCTGCTGATATATCTATATTCTTAGCTGATTGGAATTGACCTACATTATATGTTATTAAGTCTGATATATTATTTCTAAACTTATCAGCTGATAATGTAGTAGGATTAGCTACAACTAAACTTGTACCACCTACAAAGAAATAAGACTTATCTAATATAGTCATCTTATTCTTCATATAGTTCTCTAAACTACTTCTGTTTGACATTCCATTGCTTATACCTTCAGATATTACTGAGTCTAATGTACCATTAGCAAACTCTGAAGTACCTACTTTATATCCAAGTATCTCTCCACTAACAACTCTGTCCATCTCATCACCCATAGAGTCCTCTCTAGACATACCAAGCAATGCTCCAGCTCTTATCCTTTGATTCTCTCTAAGTGCTGAACTAACAGTTCTTGCTTCTACTCTATAGAATAACTTAGTGTTATTAAGTATAGAACCTTCAGTGAGTGCTTTACCATTCTCATCTGTACCACCAGCTTCCATTAATGCTTTCTGGTCATTATAATAGTTCATTGTGCTATCAACTATTCTCTTTGTTAAGTGTGGAGAATCTTGTCTAGTAACATTCTTATATCCAACAGAGCTTCTTAGATATGATTCAAACTGTCCAATATTATTCATTGTGTCTACTTTCATTCCAAACTTATCTAAGCTGCTAATAACATTAGCTACTTGTTTAGATTGAGGAGTAGTATTTCCTAACATCTCAAGTCTTCCTAATGCATACAATGAACTAGAAGCTAACTCAGTGTTTCCATCTCTTACTGCTTGATTATATGTATTGAATGTTTTCTCTCCTATATACTTAGACATATCGTTTGCACTGATAGTTCCACCACCAGAAGTTCTAGATAGATTAGGATTATATATATCATATGTATATTCAGTGTCTTCTAATTGAGCATAGTTACCAGCAATAAATGAATTGAATCTACTTTCATATGCATAACTTTGTTTCTCTTTTATTTCTATTTCTTGTAGAGCTTGTCTAGCTTTAGTGTATTGAGATATAGTTGTAGCACTTGAGTTGCTATTTACAACTGCATGTAAATCAGCTACTTGTTTTAATGCTGAAGCTTTCTTAGCACTAATTGAAGATGATGCATCAGTAGACTTAATACTACTATTTGTTATCCCAACTGTCTGCATAACTTTGATTGGGTCATCATTCTCTAATGAAGCTATCCATCCATTAAATGATTTCTTCATAGAGTCATAACTCTTCTCACCCATGTCCTCATGATTCTTACTAAACACACCTTCAGTTCTTTTTGCAAAGCTACCATAGTTGTCATTAAATAGTTTATCTAATCCAGCTTGTGTAAGCTTTCCATCTTCATCTAAATATAATGCAAGTGAAGGACTGCTGATTCCATCTTTAAACATGTCTGTAAATGTTGAGTTTAATCCAACTGCTGTTTCTTCCCATATTAATTGTGGGTCTTGACCTACAGCTTTAATTCTTTCTTGCCAAGTTCTTATATTATCTACAGTGTATGCACCATGAGAAATTGTCATCTCTTCTTTAACTGACATAATCTCTTCATTAGTAAACAGCTTAGAACCAATAGCACTATTTCTTTCTCTATTTCCCATAAGGTCATCATATGCTGGACTAGCATATGTATCTTTGAATGATTGGTTAGCTAACTTATTATCACCAAAGTGTCCTTTTTGCATATAAGTTTCATATATACCTTGTTCTAATCTAGTTTTCTCTGCCATATCAGATGATTTTAAATCAGTCTTACCAGCATAGTAATTAGAAATAGCACCCATTTCTTTTTTGTATTCAACTAAGTTATCAGTACCTACTCTTTTACCAGCATATTCAGAAGCTTGTTGATGCTCTTGCATAATACCACCAAACATCTTTCCAATATCTTTAGCTAATCCAGCAGAGTTATCTATTTGCTTATCAGCTTGTATGCTAGTACCACCAACATTCTGTGCTGATACATTCTGTGCTTGACCTACAGTAGTTGTTTGTTGTGTCTTAGCTAACTCACTTAATGTTGGCATTAGTTACTCCCTTGAGGTTTAATCCCGAAAGCTTCTACTCTTTCAGACATAGGTATCATACCTAAAGTATTTGTTATTGCACCTAAACCACCTGATAGACCAGCAAGTAAAGGATTAGTTCCTATATTAACTCCACCACCAAGTAGTGTAGAATCTATGTTATGTTTAATAGCTAGTCCTTGAAAATCCATATTTGATAATATAACTCTTCTCTGCTGTCTAGCAGTTGATATTATATTAGCTTTATCCATGTTCTCATTTATGAATGCTTCTTTAATAGCCATATCAGTAGTTCCACCAGAAGTTCCAGTTTCAGCTGAAGCAGCTTTAAGCAGTGAAGCTTCCTTCATAGCGTTTAATCCACGTTCAGATAACTTGTCACCTAGAATATGGTTTATGTTTCTAATGTTCTCAGCATTCTTTACTTGTTGCAATTCAAAGCTAGTAACAGCATTGCCTACATTCTGTATAGCAGCATTAGTCTTAGCATCTAGTTGAGCTTTAAATGCTTGTGTAGCCATCTGGTCACTAATAACAGATGATATAGCACTTATACCAGCAGCATATGGAGCGTATGAAGAAGAACCACCTTGCTTAGATATACTTGTGATATCTGTACCACCTTGTCCAAGACTGTCTTGAGCATACGACATATTGTAATCTTTAGTTATGCTAAACATATCTTCAGCCATTTAATATCCTTTATGTAGCTTTATAAATCTGTATTGATGCACAAGGAGCTTGATTCCATCCAGCAGCAGTTGGGCTAAATGCAAAGAGTCCACCACTATTGTTTCCAGTACTATCTCTCATAATCTCTATTGTTAGCACATCATTTTCTGATGCTGTGAACTGTATTGAGTTTGACCAAGGTACAAGAGTATTAGCACTATCAATCTTAGCAGCTAATGAACTACCAGCTTGAGTGCCATTAACTAAGTATCTATTTAGTAATATAGATGTACCAACTGAACCAGACCTACCATACTGGAAGAATGGAGATATGATGTACTTACCAGCAGTCTTAAAAGTAATGTTTCCAAGAACGTCAATATCAATATCAGTAGTTGTTTGAGCAACACCAAACTCTGCTTTTATTGGCACATCCACAACTGTTGGCTGCTGTGAACTTGATGTACTTGTAGCAACTAAAAGCAGTTCGTGACTATCCTCTAGTGACGATATTCTAGTATCTAGTGTGACTAATCCAGCAGTATTTGTATCTACTTGTGTTATTGCTGCATCTATATTAGTAAATGCAGTATCTAGGTTATCTGATACATTCTGTCCAGTTGATACTAGGTCTGCTATTGTAGTCCATAGAGTTTTTGTTAAAGCCATTTTAATTCCTTCATTTTATTTACCTAACCACATTCTA
>ERZ891376.478-NODE-478-length-10602-cov-5.471793_pt1 | contig 10602 bp, 7 predicted proteins | sample MGYA00520906_ERZ891376 | MGnify/ENA primary metagenome ERZ891376 (study PRJEB32303, sample SAMEA104408695) | aquatic metagenome | biome: Brackish water; feature: Chemocline; material: water | place: Baltic Sea | collected 2014-10-18T08:59:00 | depth 139 m ...
CACAACCTCGACCGGGACCTGCCTAATAAATTTCTCAAGTTCGTCCCGGTCAACAATTTGTCCCGTTGGATTATTCGGTGAACAAATAAAAATCACTCTGGTTTCTGGAGTAAGTGCATCCAGCATTGCATCGAGGTCATGGGTTTCATCGTCCTTCAACGGAACTTGAATACTGTTCGCACCGGCTATTCCGGTCCAAATGGGGTAGGACTCGAAACTGCGCCACGCGTACATAATGCTGTCGCCGGGACCTGCCGCAGAAGCAATTATCTGTCCACACAGCGCGACGCTTCCCGTACCCAATGAAACGTGTTCGGAAGAAACTTCGAAGTGTCCGGCAATCGTGGCAACAAGTTCACGTGAAAAAGGGTCAGGGTACCTATTGATGTCGGTCACGGCGGCAACAATCGCTGCTTGGACACTGTCCAGCGGTACGTGGTGGCTCTCGTTACTGGAGATCTTGTAAGTGGTGATATCAGTTCGCGCACGCGGACGCTGACCCGCTTTGTACGAAGGCAACGCCTCGAGGTCGGGGCGCAGTCGTGGACCGTGAGTACTCACGGTCCCAATTTAGGGGGTATCGGCTAATCCTTCAACAGCGTGCCGGCGAAATCGGGCACGTAGTGATTGAGCTCCCTCGGTGGGCGAACATGACCGGTAGCTTCCGGACGCTTAGGCAAGGTCAGTTTCTCCAATTCGGGAGTGAAGTAATCGATTGTGCTCAAAAAATGATGAATAGTGTTAAGTCTGGCGACGCGCTTGTCATCGGCTTCAACTACGAACCATGGCGACTCGGGAAGGTCGGTATGAACAAACATTTCGTCTTTGGCTTTTGAGTACTCCTCCCACTTCGTGATCGACCCCCTGTCCATTGGGGAAAACTTCCAACGACGCATAGGATCTTTGATTCGGGATTCGAATCTGCGGGTTTGCTCGGAGTCGCTAATGCTAAACCAATACTTACGCAGAATGATTCCGTCTTCGATCAACATGCGTTCGAAAATGGGGGCTTGGTGGAGAAATCTACGGTGTTCATCGGGCGTGCAGTAACCCATAACTTTTTCAACGCCGGCCCGGTTATACCAAGAGCGATCAAAGAATCGGATCTCTCCGCTGCTGGGCAAATGCCGCACGTATCGCTGAAAATACCACTCGCCTACTTCACGTTCCGTCGGAGCGGGAAGGGCAACAATTTGCGCAAGTCGGGGGTTGAGGTACTGGGTGAACCGCTTGATTGTTGAACCTTTGCCGGCCGCATCGCGCCCCTCGAAAATCACCACGATCCGCTTGCCCTCGACTTTGGTCCACTCCTGCAAAGTCACTAACTCGGCCTGAAGCCTCAAAAGGTGCTTTTCATAGACCGATTTGGGAAACTTTTCACTCACAACTCCACCATAAACGCTCAAATCCCCGAAGTCCTCGCCAATCGGGAATTTCGTTTAGTAACCTAAATAGGTGACTTTGCGTAGACGAGCCCTCTTTGCGTCCGCTGGCGGGCTGGGAATCATCCTGCTTGGCTTCATTTTTGCGATCAGCACCTTCATATCTGTCTCAGGTTCACAGTCGAAAATTAACGACCTACTCACCCCCGCTGCTCAAATGGCAGATTCTCTCCTGCTGGCCCAGACTGCTGCCTCCGGTGACCTAGCGGACTACGTTCTCACCGGTGATGAAGCTCCACTTGCTAGCCACCAAAGTGCTATTTCGACCACAAATGTCATGAGCACCAATTTGTTCGATGTTCTCGCAAATGAAGACCCAGCCCTGATCGCTCTGGTTGAGAAATCGGCATCAACGCAAAGAGCCTGGATCAGCGACGATGCGGAACCGACCTTGACTGCCATGGCTGATGGTAAGCAACCAAAGGCAAGCCGTCTTACCAACAAGGCAAAAGCATGGGCTTCATACGATGCAATGATTTCGGCCACAATTGCGTTACAGGACGAGATAGAACTTCAACGCCAGGAAGCGAGTGACGCCGTTGCCGGAAGCGCGCGAACCTTGGGGCTGCTCCTGATCTTGGGTGGTCTGCTACTGGTTGCCGGATGCATCGGCTACTTCATTTACTTCCAGCGCTGGGTAATTTTCCCTCTTATGGATATCCGAAAGGATCTACAACTCTCGACGCGCGATCCAATGCATACGCATCCGATCGAACCGTTGGGACCACCTGAATTTTCTTCACTGGCAAAAGATGCCGAGTCACTAAGGCGTCAACTCGTCAGTGAAATTGATGAAGCATCAGCTGCGCGCAAAGGACTCACCCAAGATGCCCCCCTGGTTGCCGCGGTCAGAGCTGAGATGCAAGTCAACAGTTCACTGCACTGCCCAGGAATTGCAATCGCTGGTTTGGCAGCCACAGCCGAGGGTGTACTAGCTGGAGACTATTGGGACTACATTCCAATAAGTGACACACGCGTTGCATTAATGATCGCTGATGTTGCAGGTCACGGACCCTCAGCAAATGTGGTTGCGCTCCGGGTCCGGGCAATTATTCGTGCGGCACTGGCGAAGGGGTTCACACTCACCGACGCTATAGATCTCGCGGCTGAGTCAACTAAGCACGATGAATTGTTTGTCACCGTTCTCCTGATTACTGTTGACGTCACAGCTAATGAACTGCAATGGCTCAATGCGGGCCATCCTCCGGCAATTGGGATTACCCACGACAAAGACCTGTTCAGTCTTGACGCAACCGGACCTTTACTTTCATCGCTGGGCGGTGACTGGGAGGTTCGAACGCACCCGTTCGCCCCCGGGGATCTCATTCTCGGCGTGACCGACGGACTCCTCGAGGGTCAGGGCGCCGCCAGCACCGCCGAGGAAACCCAAGCGATTATTCAGATCCTTAGGGGGCTGGATGGTCCAGTTCGCCAAAACCCGGCCGAAATCGTGGAGCGACTTGTCGCTCATGTACGCGAGATTTCCCCACGCTGGAGCAGCGACGACGTGACCGTCGTGGCACTGAGCAGGTTGGAATAACAAGCACCCGTTAGATCCCTTTTCCTTGCCCATGACACAATGTCGAGATGAGAAAACCCACTCGAAACCTACTCGCTTCCCTGATTGCAGTAGCCCTTGTCATCCCCGTCGCTACTCCTGCCCAAGCCGCGCGGATCAAGGATCCATCGAAGAACCTCAAAGGCACTGTTATCCAAGACTCGCTCTTCGGATTGCACGTGAACGGCGCCGAACGTGGCGTCTGGCCCACTATCAATTTCGGGTCGCTTCGGCTGTGGGACAACGCAACTTCCTGGGTCAATATTGAAACATCCAAGGGTGTCTTTGACTGGACCAACCTTGATAGCGTGGTCGCGGATGCAAATAAGAATGGTGTGACTGACATTCTGATGGTTTTGTCGGGAACCCCTACCTGGGCAACCAACCAGCGCAACCCAATCTCCTTACCAGCGCCTAACGCATCCGGGGTGCCAGCAAATATGGCCGACTGGGATGACTGGGTTCGTGCGGTAGCAACCCGATACAAGGGCAAGATCACGAACTACCAACCATGGAATGAAGCAAACCTCAGCACCTTCTACACCGGAACGCCCGCACAAATGGCTGACCTGACCAAGCGTGCTTACGACATTATTAAGAGCATCGATCCAAGTGCGACGATCGTCGCACCAAGTACCGGGCTGCGACTAAATGGTGCACTCAAGAAGTTCTACCCAAAATTTCTCAGGGAACTCAAGGTGCGTAACTGGCCTGTGGATGTCTGGTCTGCTCACACCTATCCGTCATCTTTGGGTACCACTAATGACCGACAGGAACTAGCTAACAAATGGATTGCGCTTCTTAAAGCGGCCAAAGCGCCTAACTTGCCCCTCTGGGACACCGAAAATAACTACGGCCTGGGCGGGCCCGGACCGGACTTTCCCGAGCAGGATATTGAAGGAACCAAAGCAGCAGACTGGACCGCAATGACCTACCTCGATGCACTGCGCCTCGGTGTTTCCCGCGTGTACATGTACCAGTGGGGCCCCTACAACGACCTGTGGGGAATCCAATACAACGATGGAGCTCCCGGTGCAATCGCAATGAACACTTTGCAGGAATGGATTGTGGGAACTACCTACAAGGGTTGCAAAGAGTCCAAGCGTAAAGTCACTTGCAAGTTCGGCACAAGTGGTGGAGTCAATCAGATCGTCTACTCCGAAACCAAGAAGAAGACCTTCAAAGCAGCCAAGCAATACAAGCAAATGTGCCAACTTGATGGAATGGGAGTCTGCTCAGCAATACCTGCAAATCGCAAGGTGCGCACTAAAGGCCCGGTTCTTCTCAAAAGGTAGCGCTCTTTACTTATTGAGGGCCGGTGCGTTAATCTTACCGGCCCTCGTTTTTTGCTAGGCCAATTCAGACACCGCTGCGTCAAACAACGCGGTATGTAACTCAACGTCCGCTGCACTTGTTGTGGGACACATCAAGGCCATATTGTGAAACGGCGTGAGCAGTACCCCCCGGTTACTCATAAATAGGTGCAGGTATTCCTCGATGTCGGCGTCATATGCTGCGGCTGACTCGCTTCCAGTGCGTGGACCCGGAGAAACGAATCGGTATTCCGCGCGTGCACCAAGTTGCGCAATTGACCAAGGGACGCCGTACCTCACTAAGACCTTCTCGACGCCCTCGCGAAACAATGTCGCCATGGCAATCATGTGGTCAAAAGCGGCAGGTGTCAGCACTTGACCCAAAGTTGCGCGCATGGCCGCAGTGCTCAGAACATTGCCTGCAAGTGTTCCACCGACACCGCCGACATCGACAAGATCTGAGTCCTCAGCGGCGTTGATTGCGTCAGCAACTTCTCGAGTTAGGCCGTAAGCACCGCTAGGGATCCCCCCGCCAATACTTTTACCGATCACCAAAATGTCAGGTTGTAGGTGCCACGCTTTGGTGCAACCACCCCAACCAGCCGAAATTGTGTGTGTTTCATCAATGAGAAGTAGTGCAGCGTATTTAGTGCATAACTCTCGTAGACCAGACATGAATCCCTGCTCTGGTAGGACAATCCCAATATTGGTGAGAGCAGGTTCGGTGATCACAATCGCGACATCACCGTGGGCGAGGGCACGCTCCACTGATTCAAGATCGTTGAACTCCGCGACTCGGGTCGTTTCGGAAATGGGAACTGCCGGCCCCACATTTCCCTCGCGTAAAATTGCTGAGCCCTCTGGGCCGGTGCGGACGAGGGTTTCGTCGACTGCGCCGTGATAGCAATGGGAAAAAGCGAGCACTTTGTCTTTTCCTGTAACCTGGCGGGCAATACGCAGTGCCCACCGATTCGCATCCGTTGCGGTCAAACTAAATGACCAGAGCGGTAATCCGAATCGACGTGTGAGTTCAGCGGCCACCCATTGTGCGTCCGCGTTTGGCATCATGGTTGTGATGCCACCCTCGACACTTATGCGTTGATGAACCGCTGTGACAGTTGGCTCTGGTGAGTGACCCGCCATGGCGCCCGTATCACCCAAGGAGAAATCAACATATTCGTTTCCATCAACATCGACGATTCGATTCCCGCGGGCAGAGTGCAAGTAGAGTGGATAACCGCCAGACCATTTGTTCATCCAAGTCATGGGCACCCGACCAAAAAGGTTGTCTGCCTCGGAGTACAACCCGCGAGATCCAGTGGTGCGTGACTCATGCGAAGAGCGTTCCCGCTGCACAAGTTCAACGAGTTTTTTACGGTCAATTGACATGTGCAGCTCCTCAATCGGTTCAGGGTGATACTAGTGGCCGATATTAAGTGTTCCGCTCAATCGATCATGGAATTCCGCGCTTTTCTCGTTGAATCCCACGATCGCAACACTCTTGTGGCGACGGGCATACTTACTCACCACCGCGTCAAGGGTTGCAACAGTTGACGCGTCCCACACGTGGGCTTGGGTTAAGTCAATAATCACTAGATCTGGATCTTCTGTGTAATCGAATAGGTAGACCAAATCATTACTTGATGCGAAGAACATTTCCCCGTGCACTTCGTAGCGCACCACGTCAGCACCCGTGTCCGGATCAATTTCAAGGACTCGATCCATGGAAACGAGGTGGGCAACGCGCCTGGCGAACAGAACAGTCGCGGTGACAACTCCCACTCCTACACCGATTGCAAGATTGTGGGTAATGAGCGTTGCTAAAACGGTGGACAGCATCACGGTCGTTTCACTCTTGGGCATCGCCAAAATTGTTCTCATGCTATGCCAATCAAACGTTGCATATGCGACCACAATCATTACTGCAACCAGTGCGGCCATGGGGATTTCTGCTACCACCTCACCCAATGACACCACCAAGATTAACAGGAATACACCTGCAAGGAATGTGGAGAGTCGAGTTCGAGCACCCGAACGAACGTTGATCATGGTTTGACCGATCATTGCGCAACCACCCATTCCACCGAAGAATCCGGTGACAATGTTTGCAACGCCCTGTCCCCATGACTCGCGGGTCTTATCTGAGTGAGTGTCCGTGATGTCATCCACTAATTTCGCGGTCATCAAAGACTCCATGAGACCAACTAATGCAATCGCAAATGCGAATGGCGCGATGATCATAAGAGTTTCGATAGTGAACGGGACGCTTGGAATGCTCAGGAAAGGCAGGCTATCTGGCAACTCACCTTGGTCACCTACACGCGGAACATCAATATTCATCAGAACAACGGTCAACGTGATCAGAACAACGGCGACGAGTGGTCCCGGAACTGCATTCGTGATGCGTGGCATCACAAAAATAATCCCGACTCCAATAATGACCATGGGGTACACCACCCACGGGACGTCGATCAGATACTGGAACTGCGCCGAGAAAATGAGGATCGCAAGAGCATTAACAAAACCAACCATCACGCTACGTGGGACAAAGCGCATCAAGCGTGCGACGCCAGCAAACGCCAGTAGGACTTGGAAGATTCCACCCAGAATCACTGCCGCCACCAAATACTCCAAACCGTATTCACGCGCGAGCGGCGCAACAACTAACGCAATCGCTCCCGTTGCGGCAGAGATCATGGCTGGTCGACCACCGGTAAAGGCAATGGTTACCGCCATGGTGAAGGAAGCAAAAAGCCCTACTCGTGGATCAACCCCCGCCAAGATCGAAAACGAGATTGCTTCGGGGATGAGGGCAATAGCCACAACCAGTCCCGCGAGAATCTCGGTTCGAGCCACTTTAGGAGAAAGCCAGACAGGACGACGTGATGAAGAAATAGTTAATGACACTTGCTGAACTCTAACTACCCAAGGGCACACTTCCTAATTGGTCGCCAGTACTTACTGGGCATGTGTCCAATTACCAGCGAGAAATGCCGGAATTTGCACACATTTTTTCTCTGAAGGGAGCTCCGAATCAACATCGGCGCAGGCGACGCTGATCAAGGTTGCACGTACTGCTCGTTCGTGAGCGGTGTACGCGCACGCATAAGGATTGCGATTCGCCCACGCGTGGACCCGGTCTGGCCTCGTCGGCCCCGACTGTGCGCTCACTCTTCGGGCGGTTGCTCGCACACGACCAGCGCATCCACCGCAACCGCACCATTGCGTCCGAGAATCAGCGGGTTGATATCTGCCTCGATAATGCTCGGGTGGTCGATCGCGAGTCGCGAAAGCACCAACACCGTGTAGACGATGGCGTCGAATGTCTCCTCGGTGGTGAGTTTGGCGATTCCCGGTGCTTTGCGCACTAATCGGACGGCCTGATCGTGGGTGACCGGAGCTAGTGAGGATGCGGTCAACGACAGCGCTTCGGCGTAGCGTCCGCCAATACCCACGGCGATAACCGGCCCATACTGTGGATCGCGAGTCATCCCGCAGATCACTTCTGGGCCCGCGGCGATCTCCTGCGCCACCAGTACCGAGCCTCCGAAGGCTTGTGTGGCAACGGCCACTTCTTCGGCCGAATCAAGTCCCAAAGCCACCCCGCCCAAACTTGCCTTATGGGCCGGGCCGTTCATCTTCACCACGACCGGGAAGCCCAGTTCCTGTGCCGCTTTAACCGCCGCCTCGGGTCCTTCTGCGATTCGACGGTCGGCCATCGGAATCCCGTAGCGTTCCATGATCTCGGCGGACACATGCTCACTGAGCGCGCCAGGACTCAGTAGGTCAGATAGATCCACTTCTTCGTGCGGATCAAGGTCTTTACTGGTGAACGGATGCCACATCGATACTGCCGCCAAAGCCTCGACGGAAGCCCGGGTGCCGCGCAGCAATGCAACACCATTGGAAGCAGCAAAGTTCGCGATTCGGCGGGGCGGGTCCGTGACGTGCACTGTGGCTACTGCCGGGAAGATCCGGCGATCCTTCGTGGCCTGCGCCAGGCCGCGGACGATGGCCAGGCACCACTCGTTGTCCACGTCTCCTCGGTACTGAGTGATGTCCACTTGTGCGAGCAAAATGTCAAACTCGCTCGAGTGGGCCATGAGTTCTAACGATTCAGGGAAGACCACCTCGGTGTCATCGACCATCCAAGCGTCCAGTGGGTTTTGGGGGTTCACGAAATTCGGGAACCGCTCTTGCAGTGACGCCACGAGTTCGTACGGCATTGGCGGGAATTCCAACCCGGTTGGCTCTGCGGCATCAGCCAACATTCCGCATTCACCACCAGACTCGGAGATGGCACCCAAGCGAATACCCGACGGCCACTTGGGTTGGCCGAGAATCTCCAACGCCTCCATGAATGTTGAGGTGTCGGTCACTTCGATGCCACCATGGTGGTGGACGAAGTTGGTGAACGCAATACTTGAACCCACCATTGCGCCGGTGTGGGCCAGGGCGGTTTGTGCGGCAATCCGCGAACGTCCTACTTTCATACACACCACCGGTTTTCCAGCTTCCGCGCAAGCGCGAAGGGCATCGGCGAAAGCTTCTGGCCGGCGGACCGTTTCGACGAACAGACCGATCGCCTTAGTCTCGTCATCTTCAACGAGCCCCATGAGCAGATCAGCGGCGTCGCGGTTTCCCTCAGATCCGGTTGAGAACACGGCTCGGAATCCGATTCGTGGTCCGCAATTCAACATCGCATCAGCAATAGATCCGGACTGGGCAATCACCGAGACGTGGCCGCGGCGAAAAGATTTCGGAACACTCGACACATACAGTGAACCGCCATTGGGCACTGCCATGCCCATGCAGTTGGGACCCAAGATGGCGGCGTCGTAGGAGTCGGCAAGTTCGATAACTTGGGCTACGACTTCCGTGGATCGGGCGCCAGCTTCCGTGCCGAGTCCAGGAATGACGAAAGCTCGGATGCCGAACTCGAGTGCCTCACGCACCAACTCCAGGACCACCTCGTGCCCCACGAGCATGAACGCGCATTCGGGTTTCTCCGGCAGTTCCGCCACGCAGGTATAGACGTCCTCGCCAAGAATCGAATCCCCAGAAGGATGAACCAAGTACGCCTTGTTTCGACCGGCGATTGCCTCAGCAACTACGGTGGATCGCCGTGCGTTGGCACCAACGACAACTACCGAATCTGGATCGATCAATCCCTTGACGTTGCGATGCGCGATGCGCTCGGGTGCTGGCAACAAATACTCAACTGTGCTCATGGTGCTCCTTGGGTGCCGGCGATCACGGATAACTGAATGCACCAGACATGAGAGCGCTCCAGTTGTGAGAGGCACCGGTGACGGGAGAGGTAAGAACGACGCTGTAAGGCATGAGCCGGCTGTGGCAGCCTAATCCGGATTCGAACTGTGCACAAGAGTTGCCACCGCTAGGCTTTATCGTATGTATTCCATCTACGCCGCCGGCATAAACCCAGACGATCCGCTTTCTGTCTTAGAGATCGGAGACGTCGAACCGAAACCGACGCCACTCGAGTGGGTCGACGTCGAGGTCAAGGCGATGAGCCTTAACCACCACGACGTTTGGGCCCTTCGCGGACAGGCCCTGCGTGCGGAACAGGTCCCGATGATCTTGGGAACCGATGCCGCCGGCATCGCCCCCGATGGAACGCGTGTGGTTGTCCATGCGGTGATCGGAACACCGGTGCGTGGTGACGAAACCTTGGATCCAAAGCGTTCACTACTCAGCGAGGTCTACCCCGGCACCTTCGCTGAACGGGTTCGCGTACCGGCCAGCAACCTAATCCCGCTGCCCGAAAGTATGAGCTTTGAGGAGGCATCCTGTTTGCCGACCGCCTATTTGACCGCGTACCGAATGCTGTCCACCAAATCGGGAACCCAACCGGGAGACACTGTGCTGATCCAAGGCGCAGGTGGTGGTGTCTCCACCGCCGCAATCGTGCTGGGTAAAGCCATGGGACTGCGGGTGTGGGTGACCTCGCGCGATACAGACAAAGGTGAGTGGGCCACGACCATCGGTGCAGATGAAGCATTCGAGGTAGGTGCGCGCCTCCCGGACAAAGTTGACGCCGTGATTGAAACGGTGGGCGAAGCTACGTGGGATCACTCCCTGAAGTCCCTGCGCCCCGGCGGCACGATCGTCGTGTCCGGTGCGACATCCGGTGCGATGCCACCATCGCAATTGAACCGGGTCTTCTTTCTGCAATTGCGGGTCGTCGGCTCGACCATGGGAACTAGCGAGGAGTTCAGTCGCCTCCTGGCGCTGCTCGCTTAATCCGGCGTCCGCCCGATCATCGATC